>Ga0209676_1000101_pt1 | contig 227976 bp, 198 predicted proteins | sample AraplaCvi_mLB_r2_FD_184282 | JGI IMG/M metagenome (GOLD analysis project Ga0209676, IMG submission 184282) | Arabidopsis root microbial communities from North Carolina, USA - plate scrape MF_Cvi_mLB_r2 (SPAdes) (version 2) | ecosystem: Host-associated > Plants > Roots > Endosphere | place... | reverse complement strand
TCACCGAACCCACCGCCCAGCTCCTGCCGATCTGGGGCGGCACGCCCTACTCCACCTGGCAACCGGTGATGCCCTACCTCACCGAGCTCAAACCGAATTCGGCCTTCCTGCCCTGGATCGCCGAAACTGATGCGCTGGACTGGGGCTGGCTGGCGACATCGCGTTCAGCGCCGAACGAAGTGTTCGAACATCTGCGCAGCCTGACGCAGGTGAAGATGCCGGACGGCACCGAGGTGTTTTTCCGGTTTTGGGATGGGCGGCATATTTATCCGATCCTGCGGGGGCTTGGGGAGAAGGCTGGAGAAGTGCTGCCGGTGTTTGAGCGGTATCTGATTAATGGACAGGCGCTGGAAGTGGGCACACGGGTGGTGCCGAAGGTCAGGGACTGGCCGTGGTGGGAGGTGCCGAAGGGGTTGCTGGATGGGTTGAGCAAGGACAATCCGGCGACGCTGGTCAGCAACCTGATGCAGTGGCTGGAAGAAGACCGCCCGGACCTCTATACCGCGTGGCCCGAGAACAATCTGAAGCTGAAAATCACCCGCTTCGTGCGCCGCCCGGATGCGCCGCAAAATCTTAAAGAAGCTTTGATAAACCACCTGATTCTGGAGCAAGGCTGATGGATCGCGTTGCCTTTGTTGACAACCAACTGAACACCTTCAAGGACAGTCTGAAGCTGTATCGGGAACAAACCAAAACCTGGTACGCGCAGGCGCTAGACAAAGGTAGCCGTGCCGCTGACATGCCGTCTTTGCTGGGCATGGAACGTGTCATCAAGGTGGGCAACACCAGCAAAGCGGTGAGCATGACCGACGGTAACTTCACTTCGAACGTGGCTCAATGCCCGCTCAAAGGGCCGTTGCTGATCGAGAGCAAATTCGAATCGGTTTACGACATTCCAGTCGGCGATATCGAAGTCGAAATCGTGGCCGTGGACGATGGTGCGGTCAGCAAGGTCAAACTCGACGCTCAAGGCAAAGCCGCATGGACCGGCGGTGTGCCAGGCAAGTTCTACAAAATTCGTGTGCATAACGTAGTGACTCCGGCGCAGATCGACGCCCTCTTCAGCTCCTATAGCGGTGTGACCGCTGACCTCGAAGGTTTCCTGCGCAAGGAATGGGCCGGCTTCAAACCGCAATGGTCGAATCTTTCGACCTCCGGCACAGCCATGGCCATCGGCAACGGCATTCTGGAAGGTGGCTGGGAAGCGATCAAGGGTGTATGGGACGGCATCAGTCTCGTACTCGACATCCTTCAGGACCCAGGAAAGTTTGCGAAGGATCTCGGCGCTGGCGCGGACGAACTGATCAAAGTGGCAAAAAGCACGCCGGACGTCATGAAAAAAGCCATGTTGCTGGCCAGTGACGAAGCCGCTTTGTTTTTGCTCGTGCGCAGTGCGGTGATCTGGCTCGCGGGCTTGCCGCCGATGAAGATGGCGGGCGACGTAGCGAAGATGACCACGGCCATTGTCGTCGGCATTGCGATCGACATCGTGATCGGTGTCGTATTGACCGTTGCTGCGGAAGGTACCGGCGTCATCTACCTTGCCGCCCGATTGAAGAAGTACGGAGAGCTTGTCATCAAGGCTGTGATCGGCTTCGTGAAGTCGGTGTTCAAGATCATCAACGGCTTTATGGAGTATGTCGCCAAGTACACCGCTGTGGCGGCGCGTGGGGTGACGGCGAAGGTCAGAAACGGGATTTCCGAGTTGCGTTTTGATGGGAAGCGTGTGACCACCGTCGAAACCCCGAAAACCCGGCACGATGCCCCTGCACAATCCAAGACCCCAGATGAAAAAAGCGCAACTTGCGCAAAGAACACTTGCACTAACGGCTGCCCGGTCTCCATGGTCACTGGCGAAGAGCTACTGACGCTGACCGATGGAGAGCTCGGAGGGCCTGCACCATTTAGCTGGACTCGTCTCTATCGGACCAGCGCAGCGGAAATCGATTGTGGGCTGGGTTTTGGCTGGAGCCACGCGTTAGCCCAACGGATAGAAATCAACGCAGATGAAGTGGTATGGACTGATCATGAAAACCGGGTGATCACCTTCCCACTTCCAAGCATCCAACGCCCGGCGATAACCAATAGCCTCTCGGAAGCAGCCATCTTCATCGGGGACGATCCTTCAGAACTTATTCTCACTCAGGCTGGCGAGCATGCTCAGTTCTATCACTTCCGCTACGATCGCAGAGGCGCAACACTGATAGCCATCAGTGACAAATACGACAACCGCCTTCATGTCACGCGCGATATTCACGGTCGGATCAAACGTATCGACAATGGTGCCGGTCGTGCCCTGCTGTTGCGCTACGACCGTAAACACATTGTGGCAGTCGACTATCAACAGTTCACACCCGCAGACAATCTGGAAGATGTATGGACCACTGTCCAGACGATCATCAGTTATGCCTACGATTCGCAACATCGCTTGATTGAAGCGAAAAACGCCGCCGGAGAAGCCGAGCGTTACGCCTATAACGATCAAAACGTCATTCTCGAGCGCCGTTTAGCCGGAGGTGCCAGTTTCTATTGGGAATGGGAAAAAGAGGGCAAATCTGCACGCTGTATTCATCACTGGGCGAACTTCTCGCAGATGGATACTCGCTATGTTTGGGATGATAAAGGAAGCGTTACTGTCACGAACGCAGACGGTAGCGAAGAGATATACACCCACGACGACCAGGCCCGACTGGTTGCTCAAATTGATCCGGACGGAGCCGAAAATCTCAAAGCATATGACGATAAGGGACGCTTGGTTGCAGAGCAAAATCCGCTCGGAGCTATCACCGAATACCGATACAACGAATCAGGGCATCTGGTCGCGGTCATACCTCCAGAAGACGAACCAACGGGCTATGAATATAGCCGTGGGTTCGTAAGTAAGGTCGTTCGCGGTAAAGCAGTCTGGAAATATCAGCGCAATAATCAAGGCGATATCACCCAGCAGACAGATCCGGACGGCAACACCACCTACTACAGCTATGACCGTCGGGGGCGTTTGCAGGAAATCGGCCTGCCCGATGGCAGCCGGCACCAGTTGGGCTGGAATAGTCTCGGCCAGCTACTGGAAGAGCGCCTGCCCGATGGTAGTCAGCGCAAATACCGTTACGACGCACTCGGCCGGCAGATCACACGTCAGGACGAAAACGGTGCCATCACGCACTTCCAATGGGATGCCGCGAATCGCCTGGCACAAATTACTTTGCCCGGTGGAGCAACACGGGCATTTACATACAACGCGTACGGTCGAGTCACCGCCGAACGCGACGAGCTCGGCCGTATCACCCGCTACGAATACGCCGACAACCTGCACCTAGTCAGCCGCCGCATCAATCCCGACGGTAGCCAACTACGCTACCGCTACGACAACTCGCGCCTGCTGCTCACTGAAATCGAAAACGAGCGTGGCGAGCATTACCATCTCAATTACTACGCCAACGGTCTGATTCAACAAGAAACCGGTTTCGACGGACGCCGCACCGCATACGAGTACGACCTCAATGGCCAACTGCTGAAGAAAACCGAGTTCGGTGACGACGGTAGTGAACTGGTCACCGAATACCAGCGCGATGCCGCAGGCCGCTTGCTGGTAAAAACGCTACCCGATGGTGAGGAGATTCACTACAGCTACGACGCACTTGGTCGCCTCGTTAACGTCGACGACGGCCACTGGCCGCTCGCCTATAAATACGATCTGCAAGACCGACTCATCGAAGAACACCAAGGCTGGGGCACTCTGCGCTACGAATACGACAGCGTTGGCCAGCTCAAGCACTGCCGTTTGCCCGATGGCAGCAAACTCGATTACCGCCACCAACCTGGCGGGCAACTCAGCAGCATTGACCTCAACGGCTCGCGGCTGACCAGCCACCAATTCAGCGCTGGTCGCGAACAACAGCGCCAGCAAGGTCTGCTACTCAGCCAATACCAATACGATGAACAGGGCCGCCTTCAAGCGCACAGCGTCAGCCAACGGGACAAACACCTGTTCCAGCGTCGCTACAACTACGATGCCAACGGCAACCTCGCCGGCATTAACGACAGCCGCAAAGGCAACCGCAGCTATCACTACGATCCGCTCGACCGACTGATCAGCGTACGCGGCGCCACACCAGAAAGCTTCGCGCACGACCCAGCGGGTAACCTGCTCGGACAAAATGACCTGCCCACAGCCAACCTCGCCAACGTCAAAGGTAATCGCCTACTGATGCAAGGCGACCGCCACTACGACTACGACGCCTACGGCAACCTGATTCGTGAACGCCGTGGCAGCGGCCAGAAGCTCGTCACCGAATACCGCTACGACTGCCAGCACCGCCTGATCGGTGTCAGCCTGCCGGGTGGCAGCACCGCATCCTACAAATACGACGCCTTCGGCCGCCGCATCGAGAAAACCGTCGACGGCCACACCATTGAATTCCTCTGGCAAGGCGAACGCCTCATCGCTGAAAACGGAGAGAACCGCTATCGCAGCTACATCTACGAACCGGGCAGTTTCCGCCCTTTGGCCATGCTTGATGGAGAGGGCCCGCTTAGAGCGGCACCCTTCTACTACCAACTCGACCACCTCGGAACGCCGCAAGAACTGACCGACTACAGCGGCGAAATCATGTGGTCGGCGAAATACCGCGCCTACGGCAACCTCGCGGCGCTGGATGTGAGCGAAATCGATAACCCGTTACGCTTCCAGGGTCAGTATTTCGACGCCGAGACAGGGTTACATTACAACCGCCACCGCTACTACAATCCGGGGACTGGACGGTTCTTGACACCCGATCCGATCAAGCTTGCGGGTGGGTTGAATAGCTACCAGTACGTGCCTAATCCTACGGGCTGGGTGGATCCGTTGGGTTTGAGCTGCAAGCTAGGACAGTGCCCAGAACCTCCTAAATGGAGCGAAAAATCTGTCTTCAATAAATATCCAGAGAAGACAGTCCTGAGGACTTCAGGGCCTGAGGCACAAGCTGCATTCTTACAAGAGCATCTCCCTGGCCTGCCAAAGGAACAGGCCCAGATGATCCTTGAAGAGTCTTACAAAAAGGGGACTTCAGTCGTTATCGGTGGTAGCAGGGTCAGGGGTGATAATCACATTGGTAGCGACCTTGATGTAGGATTTGGAGACATAAACGCGAATAAGGCCGGGAAACTAGTTAAAGGACTGGAAAAAAAGTTCGAGGGCAAGGAAGGCTTTCTTTCGCTTGAACAAACCAGAATCACACCCGGAAACAAAACCCAAAATATTGAAGAAATAAAATCTCCTGAAGAATTCTTCCAACGCTCTGGAACTCGATCCGGACAGGATCAAAGAGCTGGCGAACAGTACCGAGCGTCAGGCTCAATAACACTTAGAGAAGACGGGACAATCACGTTAATACCACCAGGAGCCACACCATGATATTTAAATCCTCTGGCAACTTAGTCAACCCAAACATCGTAACCTATAGAAGCCTCGGGTTTGGCGAGGCTGCCATACTCGATACGCAGGCATATGAACTCATAATCAACCCCTGCGATTTTCCAGAAGAATTCATGACCTATGCCGATACATTCATCTCCGAGTGCAGGATTGACGATGCAGAGCAGGGATATGCGGACATCCCAGCGCTTGCAAAAATCAATTATCCGACCTTCAGCGAGCTTTTGGAAAACCATGAAAATCTAGCGACCCACTTAATCAAAGACTACTTATACTTCGAACTATTTTACTATTTATTCCCAAACTCAGAAAATCTAAAGCTAGTTATAAACAATATAAAAGACATCCATATAGAAGGTAAATCAATGGTAATTTCCGGCGATACATACCCATTCAAAAAAATCTAACAAAACAAATTTGCGCCGCCCGCTTCCGTACGCGCAAAAAATATAATATCAACGACTATTCATCAAAAAAAATAGTTAGACAACACTAGCAGGGAGTTCGCTACCGAATGCCAATGCGATAAGTTTGGCCGCCCGCTAGTGATAACGTTTAATAATTTCGAAGATATTCATTTGTACTACGACGTTTTGGACCGGCTTATAAAAACGCTTACGACGACCATTGACCGCTCGCCTACAAATACGACCTGCAAGACCGCTCATCGAGGAACACCAAGTCTGGGGCACCTTGCGCTACGAACACGACAATGTCGGTCAGCTCAGCCACTGCCGTCTGCCGGATGGCTGCACGCTCGATTACCGTCATTTGTCCGGTGGACGCCTGAGCAGTATTGACCTGAACGACTCACGCCTGACCAGCCACCAATTCAGCGCCGGTCGCGAGCAGCAGCGCCAGCAAGGTCTGTTACTCAGCCAATACCAATACGATGAACAGGGCCGACTGCAGGTCCACGACGTCAGCCAGCGGGACTAACACCTATTCCAGCGTCGCTACAACTACGATGCCAACGGCAACCTCGCCGGCATTAACGACAGCCGCAAAGGCAACCGCAGCTATCACTACGATCCGCTCGACCGACTGATCAGCGTACGCGGCGCCACACCAGAAAGCTTCGCGCACGACCCAGCGGGTAACCTGCTCGGACAAAATGACCTGCCCACAGCCAACCTCGCCAACGTCAAAGGTAATCGCCTACTGATGCAAGGCGACCGCCACTACGACTACGACGCGTACGGCAACCTGATCCGCGAGCGTCGCGGCACCGGCCAAAAGCTCATCACCGAATACCGCTACGACTGCCAACACCGCCTGATCGGGGTCAGCCTGCCGGGTGGCAGCACCGCATCCTACAAATACGATGCATTCGGCCGCCGCATCGAGAAAACCGTCGACGGCCATACCACTGAATTTCTCTGGCAAGGCGAACGCTTGATCGCCGAAAGTGCAGAAAATCGTTATCGCAGCTATATCTACGAACCGGGCAGCTTCCGCCCGTTGGCAATGCTCGACGGCGAAGGCCCGCTAAAAGCGGCCCCGTTTTACTACCAACTCGACCACCTCGGCACCCCTCAAGAACTCACCGACTACAGCGGCGAAATCATGTGGTCCGCGAGGTACCGAGCGTACGGCAACCTCGCGGCGCTGGATGTCAGCGAAATCGATAACCCGTTACGCTTCCAGGGTCAGTATTTCGACGCCGAGACAGGGTTACATTACAACCGCCACCGCTACTACAATCCGGGGACTGGACGGTTCTTGACCCCGGATCCGATCAAGCTTGCGGGTGGGTTGAATAGCTACCAGTACGTGCCTAACCCTACTGGGTGGGTGGAGCCGTTGGGGCTGAGCAGCAATAACTGCCCTCCCAAGCGCGTTGATATTAGCGATTACCAGACGCGGAAAGAGTTAAGATCCGACGTCTATAACGCGCAGAGGCCAGGAGGTTTCCATAAAACGAAACATCTGAATGCGAAATCTGCCGACCAAGCCAGAGAATTGAGTTTGGGTAATGGATCACGTGGTGGTCAACCCGAAGCTTCTTATCTGCCCGACATCGCAAACAATGTTAAAGGATTCGAAAAACAAGCTGCATATGGGGCGATAAAAGATGGAAACGTATTCGACCACGGTGGCACTCGATTCATGTTTTACAGATCCGAACACCCTGTGGGCTACAACGAGGGACAACTTACAAACTGGATAAGAATTGAACTAACTGATGGAGGAAATAAGCCTGTGATCCACAGCTTTCCGGCATCACCACAGCAAGTGAAAAAATACATGGGTAAAGCAAAATGAAAAAACTAGAATTCGAACTACAGCCACTCCGAGTGCCTAGCGACTGGACAATAACCATAAATAATTTGTACGAAATAGAACTAACACCGGAAACCGCGCACTGGTTTAGCAGTTCTGTTTTATTAGGTGGTGCAAGACGAAGCACAGGCTATTGCTTCGATTCTAGAGTAGAACCTGAGGGAGACCCAAAAGGCGAGTTCGTGGTAGAGTTTCTTACAATTAAATACGATCGAAAAGGCGAACCAATCGGCGACTCTGCCAAAACCTTGGAAATATTCCGAACAACATGCAAAAAAAAATATATTGAGAAAATAGAGCAATACATGCGCGAAAATTGAAAACAACGAGCCAATCATTAATAAACTACGCATGCTATTTTTCATCAAAAACAAAACCAACCTCAACACTGTTACCTACAGAAGCTTGGGCTTCGGAGAGGCTTCAACCCCTACGAATTTAGGGATACAAACTAAATCATTCACGCAGATCAAATGAAAACTGTATAACCGCCAGCTGGCGGTCACCTGACTAGCATCGGCCTCAAGGTTCACGCCTCACGTCTCACCAATTCAACGCCGGTCGCGAGCAAGAGCGGCAGCAAGGCTTGCTGCTCAGCCAGTACCAATAACGATGAATAGGGCCGACTGCAAGCGGAAAGCGTCAGCCAGCGGGACAAACACCTGTTCCAGCGCCGCTATCAATACGACGCCAATGGCAACCTCGCCGGCATCGACGACAGCCGCAAAGGCAATCGCAGCTATCACTACGACCCGCTGGATCGCCTGATCAGCGTCCGCGGCGCCATGCCTGAGAGCTTCGCCCATGACCCGGCAGGCAACCTCCTCGGACAAAATGACCTGCCCACAGCCAACCTCGCCAACGTCAAAGGTAATCGCCTACTGATGCAAGGCGACCGCCACTACGATTACGATGCCTACGGCAACCTCATCCGCGAAAGTCGAGGCACCGGCCAAAAGCTTGTCACCGAATACCGCTACGACTGCCAACACCGCCTGATCGGCGTCAGCCTGCCGGGTGGCAGCACCGCATCCTACAAATACGACGCCTTCGGCCGCCGCATCGAGAAAACCGTCGACGGCCACACCACTGAATTCCTCTGGCAAGGCGAACGCCTGATCGCCGAAAGCGCCGAGAACCGCTACCGCAGCTACATCTATGAACCGGGCAGCTTCCGCCCTTTGGCAATGCTCGACGGCGAAGGCCCGCTAAAAGCGGCCCCGTTCTACTACCAACTCGACCATCTCGGCACGCCACAGGAACTGACCGACTACAGCGGCGAGATCATGTGGTCAGCGAAATACCGCGCCTACGGCAATCTCGCTGCACTGGACGTCAGCGAAATCGACAATCCGCTGCGCTTCCAGGGTCAGTATTTCGACGCCGAGACAGGCTTACATTACAACCGCCACCGCTACTACAATCCGGGCACTGGGCGTTTTTTGACACCGGATCCGATCAAGCTTGCGGGTGGGTTGAATAGCTACCAATACGTGCCTAACCCTACGGGGTGGGTGGATCCTCTAGGATTGAATACATGCCCCGGAGCCGGAGATAAAAATTCATCGGGTAACCGAACTGACCAAGAAGAACAAAAATCAAAAGTTGATGACGGCAGCCCCGAAGCTCCATATACCGGGCCGATCCCCAAGGCAATGCAGGACAAAATACTGTATGGCACACGGAGCCCCGGCCATAATAAACCAGTAGGCGGCCATTCAGCGCAGGTTATGAACTCCCCAAAATATCAGTACGATATTGTCAGTACTAATAAGGACGGAACTACTAGCGTAAAAAACTTTAAAATGATTTTAGAGCGTAAGGATGGAACCATCGGCTGGTCTGCAGCAAAGTCTCCAAATAGACATACATTTGCGCCGAAATCCTGGAGTGACGCGAAAATTTTGAAAGTTACTGATGAGGTAGCAGCAGAGCCAGGCAGAGTGTTACGGAATGATCCCGGCGCGCTCGTGACCGAACACACCAAAATCGTGGACGGGGTTCAATGGCAGGTTATTAAAGAAAACGATGTCATCACTTCTTCATACCCTACGGGAGCAACTCCATGACGACTAGCAATGAAGAAAATCTTTATAAAAAGCTCTGCTCATGGATAGGTGAATCTGAAGATTCGCACTGGACTGAATACAGCACCGAGCTAGTTGCAAAAACGGTACTCATAGACTTCAACGACAAGGACTGGGAGGTCCTAAAAAAAACAATACTAAAAATGCCGGAATTCTGGCAACAAAGATGCGCCGTTTCACTTGGAGAAAATCGTACTGACCAAGCCATAGAGATTTTGAAAATTTTACTTTCGGAATCGAAATATAAAGATGTTAAAATTATTTCTATTTACGAGCTCGACTGGGCCGAAATACCGATCGAAAAAAAGTACTCCTACTATATAAAGGAGATAATAGACACCACACCAAAAAGCGAAATCGAACCAGAAATTTATAGCTTACTTGCAAAAGCGGAATCATCAGAAACATAATGAGAAACTTTACTAATTTTTTATACCAGAAAAATTATGAAAGCATCGCAGGTATAGCACAACCACTGACTTACCAGAAAAAGCGCCAATACAAGACATGTAACTAATAGAGGCAGTTATTTGATCAAATGGATGTCGAGAGAGCAAAATGAATATTTTCATTGATATTACAGAATCTTTTGGCGCAATCGATTTCGATAATGCAGGTGGAATCATATCCTACATAAATATTCCTCCTACTGAAAACACACAGGAAAAATTCCAAGTCGAAATGTTCAACTTCGTTCTCAACCTGTCAGACGAGCCGATAACATCCGCAATAGAAAGCCAAGATTCATCCTTTCTAGACAACATGGACGAAGATGGGTTCTTGATAATCGATAACGCAATTGTCACATTTGAAAAAATAAAAGGACACGAAAAACTAGTACGAATCTTAGACCAAACTCAAGATTACTTATTACACGACGTTTACAGACCTAAGTTAGAAGACAAAGACAAAATCTATGATATCGGCGGAAGATCATTCACATCACCTCAACTATTAATCAACCTTGCGATTATTTCACCAAAAAAAGTAACTCTTGAATTCCTCTCCTCAAACCATGCTTACATAGCAAAATACGACGAACTGCGAAACGGGGCAGAAACTTTGAATTTACGAGCAAAACGTACGCAACCGCCAATTCAGGGGGTATTCGACACGGGTTACAGCAATCTGCACACGGCAAGTGATTTTGATGCAGGCTATCGAGTTTACAAATCATAGAAAAGAGACGACTCGACAACTAAGGGTGTTTGCCTTTTCAATGCCACGTCTCTGCAAAATTATTCGGTAAACAGGCCGCGCGCACGTAAATGTTTTGGCTGGAAAAAGCCAGCAATGCATTACTTTTAAATGCAGTAAAAGAGCGTTAAAACTACCGACAGCACTAAACAACCGCCCCCTTCGATGAAGAACTTAAGAAATTTTATCAGACCCCAGCATCCACATATAAAACTTAATAAGCCAGCGAATATGTCGGGTGAAAATTTAGAAATACTGAAGAACTCAATACGATGATCGTGCAGCAGGTTCTTGAAGCGCTCGATTCGGAAATGTCGACGTTTGTTGATGGTGTGCCTTCCGGCATAAAAGTAATCACCGCCATGGACGACGGTAACAATGGATTTGAGCGCGGCGCATTACTGTTGGACGACAAGGGGCATTTGCTCGCCGTAGGATTGGTCAATGGCCACTGCACCGTCAAGTCTCGTGAGGAAGCATTGACTTGTAACGATGCGCCGGAAACAGTGCTGACTATTTTCCAGCCAGAAGGCGCCAAGAAGGCTGACGCTGACTCTTTGGTCTCCTGGATTAAGCAGTTGCCTCCTATGATGGCGCTGTGGGCGGAGAGTGATGACCCAGAACGCCGAGCCGCCGCGCAGAAGATTGCCCACGTTGAGTACATCGTGACTCAGCCGAAACAGGGAGCCTGGTCTGCGGCTCAATTACCTTCCGATTTTCCAAAAGCGATGCTGGCATTGCTTCTGCAGCGAGCTCACCTGATTGGCGCTGGCGCTCACGGTGTATTTACGACACCGGGTATGGAAGGCACACCAATTGACGGTGATTGGGACAAAATAGCCGGACGCCCTCAGCATGAATATGAGGTCATTCTCAGGACTTTTACCGAATACGCGGATGTTATCGACTTCTATCAGCAGCATGCGAAGGACGCCGAAGTCAGCGGCAACGAGCGCAAAGCACTGGTTGAGGGTCACATTGATGGTGGAACTTACAAGGTAGAAATCACTAATAGAACAGACGAAGGCACAGTAATCACGTTCTCCGCCTGGCGGCAGGAGGTTTGATTCGCGCTTCCTGCAGCAGCCAGACAGCTGTGATCACAGGCGCAAAAAGCAGATCTTTCTAACCGAGCTCAACTGTCGCTTTCCTCCAGTTCGCAGGCAAAAAAATCGCAGCCTAACACTGCGATTTTTTTAAACGATAACTTTAAGCCCCCGCCAACCGCACCTGCCTCTCCAACTCCACCTTCAACCCCGGCTCCAATTTCAACTGCCGCGCCAGTTCATCCAGATAACTCTTCTCCATAAAATTCTCCTCATCCACCAGCATCACACTGGCGATGTACATCTCCGCCGCCATTTCCGGCGTACTCGCCGCGCGGGCGACGTCGGTGGGGTCGAGGGGTTTGTTGAGTTCGGCGTGGAGCCAGTGTTGCAGCTCCTGATCGTTGTCGAGTTTGGTGAATTCGCCTTCGATCAGTTCGCGCTCGCGCTCGTCGATGTGGCCGTCGGCTTTGGCGGCGGCGACCAAGGCTTTGAGGATTGCCTGGCTGTGCTGCTCGACTTGCGCGGGTGGCAGGCGGTCGAGGGTTTGTGGTTCGCGTTGGGGTGAGCTGCCTTTCTGGGCGTTGTAGTTGCCGTAGGCCTTGTAGGCCAGCACGCCCAGCGCGGCGAGGCCGCCGTAGATGGCGACTTTGCCGCCGACCTTGCGAACTTTTTTGTTGCCGAGCAGCAGGCCCATCGCGCCAGCGGCCAATGCGCCGCCGCCCGCGCCGGAGAGCAGGCCGCCGAGGCCGCTGGAGCCTGACGAGCCGCCGAGCAAGCCGCCCAGTCCGCTGGCAGCCGACTTGTTGGAAGCGCCACCAGTCTTGTTCTGCAGCATTTCCTGCCCGGACTTGAGCAGTTGATCGAGCAATCCACGGGTGTTCATGTTCCGTCTCCAAACAAGGGTTATCCGGATCTAAGGCCCTCAGCCTAGTTCGAAAGTGCCCGAACCCGCCCCGCGAGTGTGCTTCGAGATGTTGCTCAACCAGCAGCCGTGTGGGATGTACAGCCAATCAATCAAACCAACGACGGTTAACGTCTGCTGCTTACGCTGCGTCAAACCGTCATTTTGGTCTTCCGGCCCGGGGGGTATTTCGGGTGCGTCGCCAACGCCCTTCGCGCCGGCTACCACACTCTGCCGAAATCATAAAAACCCGAAAACCATCATCAAAACAAAAGCTCTGCCTGATCGTGTTTCAACAAGGAAATACGATCGAACAGCCTGATTTTTTCGTTGGCTTTTTGCCTGGCGTGGTCGGACATGACTGCAATCAACTCCTCGAGCTGGCTGACATCTCCGACCACTTTGAATTGCTTTTCCTTGTTGACGAATACAAGAGACTTCTTTTTTCGCGATAACAGTTCAATGACATTGCTGAGCGTACCGGTACTCTTGGCATCCCAGATCATCAAGCCATAATCAGCCGCTTCGGCCATGACCACGTCTTTTTCGGTGAAAAAGGCTCTTGATCCCTTGGTATGTTTTGAGGCCACGGGCCTGGCGGGCCATTGCCCAAGGTTATTCCTGGGCACCGAGCCGCTGCAGAACACCGTTGTTCTGGAAGCTTCGAGACTCAGCAGGTACTCCTGAATGGAGCTATCAGCCCCACCCGCATCACCCACCACCACCTCAAAATCAGACGCAACGATATTATTGATGCGCTCTTTAACCTTTGGATCAAGGTTCTTGATGTTGATAGAGCCAGCAATAAATACAGTGGTCATTGAGTTCATTTCCAGGTTAGTGCCGCTACGTAGATCTTTCCGACCTTTGGATATTTACGTAAAACGGCGCAGGCCGCGTCCATCGACGCCCCACTATCAAACAGATCATCTACTACCAAAACATTCCAGCGCCCGTCAGTAGTGATTTCATCATTGATGCTAAAACTGTTTCCAATCGCAGCAACTTTCTCTGCTTTGGAATGCAGATCCTTGAGCGACTTTCCCGTCGCCGCCTTTCTGAGCAAATCCGAAAAAACCGGCCGTCCGATGATTCGTCCCAACGCCAGGGCAACCTCAGTCACCGGTTGTCGCTGACGGATATTCGAAGCTGGCATAGGCACTACAAACCCGACCTGGTCCAGTCTGGGGAACACATTCGTCGCTACGGCTTGAGCAAGTGGGCCGACCTGGTTCCAATCCTTCTGGTACTTGAGCTGGTAGGTTGCCTCACCTATCTCGGTACGCTGATTATCGAAACATGGGTGTCCGCGATCATCGTTGCCCAGAAAGGTACTACTTACCATGTGTTTGTCCAGCACCCAGCCCTGATCCCAAGGGCCGTTGATCTGCTTGAGGGATACTTTCATCGAATTCTCCGTTATTCATGACAATCTCTTAACCCCTGAAACCAAGGGCCGAGCATCTGCAGCGACGCGCAAGATCAAACAAATAACGGAAAAAACACCTGCTAGGGGTGGTCACGCTGATGCCTGCACAAAAACAGGCATTTCCTACAGATACGACCTTCCTGAAAAACTCCCATTTCCTACGGCATCATCCCGTTGCTGCCAAAAAACTGTGGCGAGGGAGCAAACTCCCTCGCCACAGGTCAGGTTGATTTATCCGTCCACCGTGGAAGCCAAATGGCTTTCACGGTGACTGCTTCAGCGCTAAAACCGCGAAACACTGCGCATCGCATCCACCAGATAGCGCATGGCGATCCGATCGCTCTCTGACAGCTCTCGATAACGCTCCACCAATTTCAATTCTTCGGAGTTGAGGCGGCGTCTTCTGCGCCCGCCGCCCAAGCAAGGGAAGATGCCTAACATTTCGGTGATGCCTTGTATTTTTGCCATGGACGATGTCCTTCTCTATTGAGTCAAGAAACTGCTGAACCTCACATCGCCCTGCCTCTTCGAGCAGCGTCGTGTGCCCCGCCGGCACGAAGGCTTGTATCCGGTCTTGCCCATAGAATAGGAATTAAATCGGCGTTGAAAAGTGGTTTTTAGAGTAATTAATCGAAAAAAGCAGATATGCCCTCTAAATCAGAGAGCCCTGTCAGAAAAATTACAGACATGTCTTGTTTCATTGCCAGATGACGCGATGCAAACAAGGCTTTTTGCCCGACAATCGAACCGATTAAGCTAGCGGGCATCTGTTTATAGTCCGTTGCGTTTGGCCGAAGGCATGACCGAACCGTAATTTCCGATCCGACACGTGCCAGGAAAGGCGCGGGATTGCACACGACAGGTTGTATTTATGCACCGCAGGAATTTGCTCAAAGCGTCCATGGCCATTGCGGCCTATACCGGTCTTTCCGCGTCGGGCCTGTTGGCCGCTCGCGCCTGGGCGGCCAATGGTGGCGCCGCCGATGGCGAGGCTCAGGCCTTCGATTTCGAGTCGTTGAAGCGTCAGGCCAAGCAGCTCGCCGGCAATGCCTATCAGGATACGAAACAGGTATTGCCGCCGACTCTGGCGACCATGACTCCACAGAATTTCAACGCGATCCGCTACGACGGCGAGCATTCCCTGTGGAAGGAGAACAAAGGCCAGCTGGATGTGCAGTTCTTCCACGTCGGCATGGGTTTCCGTCAACCGGTGCGCATGTACAGCGTTGATCCGAAGACGCGCATGGCTCGCGAAGTGCATTTCCGTCCGGCGCTGTTCAATTACGAGAACACTTCGGTCGACACCCAGCAGCTCAAGGGCGACCTGGGTTTCGCCGGTTTCAAACTGTTCAAGGCGCCGGAGCTGGATCGCCATGACGTGGTGTCGTTTCTCGGCGCCAGCTATTTCCGCGCAGTCGACGCCACTGGCCAATATGGCCTCTCCGCACGCGGCCTGGCCATCGACACCTACGCGAAGAAGCGCGAGGAGTTTCCCGACTTCACCAAGTTCTGGTTCGAAACGCCGGACAAAAACGCCACGCGTTTTGTGGTCTACGCCCTGCTCGACTCGCCGAGCGCCACAGGCGCCTATCGCTTCGACATCGATTGCCAGGCCGAGCGCGTGGTCATGGAAATCGACGCGCACATCAACGCTCGAACCACCATCGAGCAACTCGGCGTGGCGCCGATGACCAGCATGTTCAGCTGCGGCACCCACGAACGGCGCATGTGCGACACCATTCACCCGCAAATCCACGACTCCGATCGCCTGGCCATGTGGCGCGGCAATGGCGAGTGGATCTGCCGTCCGTTGAACAACCCGGCGACGCTGCAATTCAACGCATTTGCCGACAAGGACCCGAAGGGCTTTGGCCTGGTGCAGACCGACCACGAATTCGCCAACTATCAGGACACTGTCGACTGGTACAGCAAACGCCCGAGCCTGTGGGTAGAACCTACAACCGCCTGGGGCGAAGGCTCTATCGATCTGCTGGAAATTCCTACAACCGGCGAGACACTGGATAACATCGTCGCGTTCTGGACGCCGAAGAAACCAATGGCTGCCGGTGACTCGCTGAATTACGGTTACAAGCTGTACTGGAGCGCACTGCCACCGGTGGGCACGCCACTGGCACGGGTGCACGCGACGCGTTCGGGCATGGGCGGCTTCACCGAGGGCTGGGCGCCGGGTGAGCACTACCCGCCGGTCTGGGCCCGGCGTTTTGCCGTGGACTTCACCGGTGGCGGCCTCGAGCGCCTGCCACAGGGCACCGGGATCGAGCCGGTGATCACTTGCTCCAACGGCAAGGTGCAGGACTTCAGCGTGCTGGTGCTGGATGACATCAAGGGTTATCGGATTCTGTTCGATTGGTACCCGACCAATGACAGCGTCGATCCAGTGGAACTGCGCTTGTTCATTCGCACCAACGATCGCACGTTGAGCGAGACCTGGCTGTACCAGTATTTCCCGCCGGCGCCGGACAAGCGCAAATACCCTTGAGGTTATAAGGCGGCTGTTCTGGCGTCATTCGCGAGCAGGCTCGCTCCCACAGGGGTCCGCATTCCTATTGTGGGAGCGAGCCTGCTCGCGAAGAGGCCCGCCTGACAACGCAAACTTGTGCCGAATAGAAAAGCCCCGACCATCACTGGTCGGGGCTTTTGCTTTCCAACCTTCAATCAATCACGCAAATCAGACTCATGAATCGGCTGATCGCGATGGGTCGCGCGTTGGTATTGCGCCGGCCACACCGCCTTGCGCCCGCCCAGATCATCATCGGCGTGTAGCGGCCAGTACGGATCACGCAGCAGCTCGCGGGCGAGGAAAATGATATCGGCCTGGCAGGTGCGCAGAATGTGCTCAGCCTGCGCAGGCTCGGTAATCATTCCGACAGTGCCAGTGGCAATGCCTGACTCCTTGCGTACACGCTCGGCGAAGCGTGTCTGATAACCCGGCCCGACCGGAATCTCCGCGTTGGCCGCAGTCCCGCCCGACGACACGTCGATCAGATCCGCGCCAAGGGTGTGCAGACGCCGCGCCAGCTCCACGGTCTCATCCGGATTCCAGCCATCTTCAACCCAATCGGTCGCCGAAACGCGGACGAATACCGGCAGTTCTTCCGGCCACACCGCCCTCACCGCTTCTGTGACCTGCAGCACCAGACGGATGCGATTCTCGAACGAACCACCGTACTGATCGCGGCGTTGATTGCTCAGCGGCGACAGAAACTGATGCAGCAGATAGCCATGCGCGGCATGCACCTCGACCACGCTGAAACCGGCCGTCAGCGCGCGTTTGGCCGCGTCGACGAAGGCCTGGATCACTTCAGCGATCTGCCCTTCATCCAGCTGTTTCGGCTGCGTATGCTGCGGATCGAAAGCAATCGGCGATGGCCCGACCGGGGTCCAGCCGCCATCTTCGGGTTTGACGCTGCCATGCTTGCCGATCCACGGCCGGTGAGTGCTGGCCTTGCGCCCGGCATGGGCCAGTTGAATACCGGCGACCGCGCCCTGGGCGGTGATGAAGCGGGTGATGCGTTGCAGCGGAGCGATCTGTTCGTCATTCCACAGGCCGAGGTCTTCGGCGGTAATGCGCCCGTCGGCAGTGACCGCCGTGGCTTCGGTGAAAACCAGCCCGGCACCGCCCACCGCGCGGCTGCCCAAGTGCACCAGATGCCAGTCGTTGGCCAGGCCGTCGACGCTGGAGTACTGGCACATCGGCGACACGGCAATGCGGTTGGGCAGGGTCAGTTGGCGAAGGGTAAAGGGTTCAAGCAGCAGACTCATGGGGCACCTCTCGAATCAGTGGGCAGGCTCCAGGGTTCTGTTTGAAAAGTCGACGAGTGACAGAAAAAGGGTGCAGCACCCGCCCCCGCGGGCAAAAAATTCGACAAGACGTCACAAGGCCAATCAAGCAGTGCTTAGAGCCTAGTCGACAACCGGGAATGACGGAGGGTTCAGAGTAATTCAGTGTGTGAGGATGCTTCGCGAGCAGGCTCGCTCCCACATTTGGAATACATTCCCTGTGGGAGCGAGCCTGCTCGCGAATGGCGTCAGCGCGGTTCGATGTGAGCAATCATCAACTGCACAGTCTCGTTGCCACGAAACTCGTTAACGTCAAGTTTGTAGGCCAACTCGACCCACTGAATCGTCGGGTTCGGCCAGATATCCCGATCGATCCCAAACGCGATGCCATCGAGTTTCACCGAGCCGCATTCGCTTTTCAGCACCACTTTCAAATGCCGTTCGCCAATCACGCGCTGCTCGACCAGCTGAAACACGCCATGAAACAGCGGCTCGGGAAAATGCTGCCCCCACGGCCCGGCGTGGCGCAAGGCGCGGGCCAGTTCGAGGTGGAACTCTTCGACGGCCAGCGTGCCGTCCGACAACATGCGCCCGGTGAGGTCTTCCTCGCGAAGTTGCCTACGCACTTCGGCGTCGAATGCCTCGGCGAACAGCGGAAAATTCTCCTGCGGCAAGGTCAGACCAGCGGCCATCGCGTGACCACCATATTTGGCGATCAGGTTTGGATGCTGCGCCGCGACCACGCTCAGCGCATCACGTATATGGAAGCCCTGCACCGAACGACCGGAGCCCTTGAGCAAGCCATCACCAGCATCGGCGAAGGCAATGGTCGGGCGAAAATAGCGTTCTTTCATGCGCGAAGCGAGAATGCCGATCACACCCTGGTGCCACTCCGGATCGAACAGGCACAGACCAAACGGCATCGATTCGACCGGCAGATCCTTGAGCTGCGCCAGGGCTTCACGCTGCATGCCCTGCTCGATGGATTTGCGATCCTGGTTCATGCCGTCCAGTTGTGCAGCCATTTCCCGGGCCAGATTGGCGTCGCCGGTGAGCAGGCATTCGATGCCCAGGCTCATGTCGTCCAGACGTCCTGCGGCGTTGAGGCGCGGGCCGACGATAAAGCCAAGATCGGTGGAAGTGATCCGCGCCGCCTCTCGCTTGGCGACTTCGAGAATCGCCTTGATCCCCGGCCGCGCCCGCCCGGCGCGAATCCGCTCCAGACCTTGATGCACGAGGATACGGTTGTTGGCATCCAGCGGCACCACGTCCGCGACGCTGCCCAGCGCTACCAGATCCAGCAGCTCGCCAATGTTCGGTTGCGGTTTGCTCTCGTACCAGCCGAGGCTGCGCAGGCGCGCGCGCAAGGCCATCAATACATAGAAAATCACCCCGACGCCGGCCAGTGCCTTGCTCGGAAACTCGCAGCCCGGCTGGTTCGGATTGACCAACGCGTCGGCCTGCGGCAGTTCATCGCCGGGCAAGTGGTGGTCGGTGATCAGCACTTTCAGCCCGGCGCGCCTGGCCGCCGCGACGCCCTCGACACTGGAAATGCCGTTGTCGACGGTGATCAACAATTGCGGCTCACGGGTCAACGCAACTTCGACGATTTCCGGAGTCAGGCCATAGCCGTATTCGAAACGGTTCGGCACCAGATAATCGACATGCGCCGCGCCCAACAGGCGCAAACCGAGCACACCGACGGTGCTGGCGGTGGCGCCGTCCGCGTCGAAGTCGCCGACGATCAGAATGCGCTGGCGTTGCTCCAGTGCCGTCACCAGCAGGTCTACCGCCGCATCAATGCCTTTGAGCTGCTGAAACGGGATCAAGCGCGCCAGACTTTTGTCCAGCTCCGCCTCCGACTGCACGCCCCGCGCCGCGTAAAGCCGGGTCAGCAGTGGCGGCAGGTCACCGAGAAAAGGCAGTGTGGCAGGCAGTTGGCGAGGTTCGATACGCATGGGGTGACGGAGGCTTCTCTTTGATTCGTGGGAAATATCGGCGGTGTCGCGACTTTAGCCGCGCTCACCTTGCAGCCATTGCAACTGGACTTCGTGCTGACCGCGATCGTCGGTGACGAAGATCGTGCCTTCGCTGATCATCACGTCCCACTTGATGACGCGCGGCATGTCCTTGGCCAGGGTTTCCAGCACTTCCTGCGGGACGGCAGCGATGTTGACGTTTTTCAGATTCTTGATCGCCGGGATCACCTTGGTCTCCCACACGCGCAGGCTGCCGTAGGCCAACAGGCTGGTGCGCTCGGTGCGGCGCGAGCACCAGGTCAGGCGGTCGGCATCCGGCTGGCCGACTTCGATCCAGTGCAGGACGCGGTCATCCAGGCTTTTTTCCCACAAGGCCGGTTCATCCACGTCTGACAGACCACGGCCGAACGACAGCTGCTCGTTGTACCAGAGCACGTAGGCCAGCAGCCGCACGGTCATGCGCTCTTCGGTCTCCGAAGGATGACGGGCGATGGTCTGCTTGACGCTCTCGTAGACGCTGCGGTCGAGGTCGGTGAGGTTCAGTTCAAATTTGTAGGTAGTGGACGGCTGGGCCATGAACGGGCTTCTTGATACGAGGAAAGTCGGCAAGTCTAACCGATGCCACAGGCAATCATCGAATTGATGGTAATCAAGCTGCGGCGTCGGACAGCCGGCTATGTTAAAACCCTCTATCCGCTCAGCCTTGTCCTACAGGATTTCGCATGCCGTTCACCAGCAAACCGCTCTCGGGTCTGAAAGTCATTGAATTGGGTACGTTGATCGCCGGGCCTTTTGCCTCGCGCATCTGCGGCGAGTTCGGCGCCGAAGTGATCAAGATCGAATCGCCGGACGGCGGTGATCCCCTGCGCAAATGGCGCAAGTTGTACGAAGGCACCTCCCTGTGGTGGTTCGTCCAGGCGCGCAACAAGAAGTCGCTGACCCTCAATCTGAAACACCCCGACGGCTTGGCGATCCTGAAACAGCTGCTTGGCGAAGCCGACATCCTCATCGAAAACTTCCGCCCCGGCGTGCTGGAAAAACTCGGCCTGAGCTGGGAAACCTTGCATGCGCTGAACCCGAAACTGGTGATGGTGCGCCTGTCCGGTTTTGGCCAGACCGGGCCGATGAAGGATCAGCCAGGCTTCGGCGCGGTTGGCGAATCCATGGGCGGCCTGCGGTACATCACCGGTTTCGAGGATCGGCCGCCGGTGCGCACCGGGATTTCCATCGGCGATTCGATTGCCGCGCTGTGGGCCGTGATTGGTGCGTTGATGGCTTTGCGTCATCGTGAGGTCAATGGCGGACTTGGCCAAGTGGTCGATGTCGCCCTGTATGAGGCCATTTTCGCGATGATGGAAAGCATGGTGCCGGAGTTCGACGTCTTCGGTTTCATCCGCGAGCGCAGCGGCAACATCATGCCGGGCATCACGCCCTCTTCGATCCACACCAGCGCCGACGGCAAGCATGTGCAGATCGGCGCCAATGGCGATGCAATCTTCAAACGGTTCATGCAGGTCATCGGGCGCGACGACCTGGCGAACGACTCGGTACTGGCCAGCAATGACGGCCGCGACAGTCGTCGCGACGAGTTGTATGGCGTGATTGATCGCTGGGTCAATTCGTTGCCCCTGCAAAGCGTACTTGACCTGCTCAACCAGGCCGACGTCCCGGCCAGCCGGATCTTCAGCGCCGAAGACATGTTCAACGACCCGCAATATCTGGCACGGGAAATGTTCCTGCATGCCAAGCTGCCGGACGGCAAGGATTTCAAGATGCCCGGCATCGTGCCGAAACTCTCCGAAACGCCGGGTTCTTCGGAATGGGTCGGACCACAGCTTGGCGAACACAACGCGCAGGTGCTTGGCGAACTGGGCTACGACGCGGCGCAGATCGCCAGGTTGCGTGAAGACGGAGCCATTTAAGCACCGCTGGGCACTCTGGCTTTCGAGCAACCCAATGCGCCGTGAGCAAACGCCAGGCAAAAAGAAACCCCGAGAAGTGGGGAGACGACTCGGGGTTAAACGTGGTCTGCTTCGAGACCCGTAGCAGCAAGCGACAAGCACCGGAGCACAATGCTTGATCCTGCTGTTATGGGGTCTGACTGACAGGGATGCAGGAAGGTTCCCACAAAAAATATTTCATCTTTACAGGGCCGGACGCTTGTCCAGTGCCGCATTGCGCAACGCCGCGATGACGCAGGGTTCCAGCCGTCCTTCGGCGATCATCACGTCTCGGTGCAGGCCGTCCACCACATCTGTCAGCAAGCGCTTGTCGCTCAACTGGGCCTGATTGAATTCGCGTTCCACCACAATGGCGCCGCTGCTGTTCTTCAGCGTCACCAGACATTCACCATGGCTGCCGCGAGGGGTCAGCGTCACCTGATACGGGCTCAGAGCCTCACCGAGCAATAGACTGATACTTTCCATCTCGATCTCCACTCAATAGTCCGAAAACACAGTGCCTGGGGCGTGTTCACATTAAATGACCACCGGCCCGAGAAGAAAGTTCTGCCTCTCGCGCCCCAATCTCGTGGGGGCTGCGTCTGACAGAGCATGCACGGCGAAGATGACAGAAAAATAACCGTCCCCTTCAGGCCTCGATGAGTTCCGGCGGCGAGATCAGATAACTGTCCAGCAGGCCCCTCATCAACACTGCCGAGACCGGCGTTTGCAGACGCCCCAGCAGGCGCAGTCGTTGTTGGCGAAGCACCGGTTCCAGGTCAGTCAACAGGCTCTGCGCGACCGACCCCAGCAGAATCAGCGCCCGTGCCTCATGGTGCGCGGCCAGATGGTGGATCAGGGCCAGGCCATCCCCACCCTTGAGTTGCGGATCGCAAATGGCGATATCGACCGCACCGCGGTGCCCCAGGGAACACAAGGCTGACGCTAACGAGGGCGCGGTCAGGACGTCGTAGATGCCGATGGCATTGAGCATTTGATGCAATGCCATCAGCTGGAACGGATTGGGTTCAAGAATCAGGACTTTAAGCGAGCGCATGGGCGACCTCTGGAGCGATCATCGCGGACTCTCACCGCAGTTGTCGTCCACTCTAGGCCAGGCGTCTTAAGCCTCCCATCAGAAAAGTAGTCGCGTCTTGCAGGACATTTCCCTTCTTCAATGCAGACATCGGCAGCCGCTCTCAGTCCGGCGTTGAGTGATGTCGGTCCAGCCACCCAACAAGCCGCGCAATTTGCCGTCACCGCTGTAAAACGGCACCGTCCACTGGTAGACCTCACGTGGGCCGCCATTGAATAGCAGCTCGCGCTTGCTGAAGCGCGACTTGCGAGTCTGCAGTTGCGCGATGAACTCATCGTGCAGCATCCGCGCGGTCGTTTCGGGAAACGCATCGACCTCGATCAACAACCGCCCCTGCATCTGGTCCAGGCGCACCGACAGCGCCTCTTCATAACTGCGGTTGCAGATGATCAGACGCCCCTGGAGATCGCGCACGAACACCGGATCCGGCATGGAATCGATCAGGGCATGTTGAAATGCCAACTGATCGCCCAACTCCTTCTCCGCCTCACAGCGCAACTTGATCACCGCCGCCAGACGCCTGTTCCACACCAGCGACAGTATCCCGAAAACACCGATCACCCCCATCGCCCAGCATCCCCATTCAACCAACTGCTGCCAGATCGATGGCACGGGCGCCGGTGAAATGCCTTCGAGCCACTTAAGCCGGATCGCGCGCAACTCAGCGGCCGGGAAAGCTTCCAGTGCCTTGTTGAGAATACTCAGCAGCTCGGGCATGCCTTTTCGTACAGCCAGGTGATCGGCTTCCCACTTGCCCTCCACCAAGCCACCGACTTTGAGCATGCCCAGCGGATAGAGCTGCGCGCCGATTTCATTTTCGATCGTGGCGTAGGCTTCACCACTTTCAACCAGCGCCCGGGCTTCGGCGTAGGTTTTCACTGAGCGTATTTCAATCGAAGGGAAATCACGCCGAATCACATCTTCCAGTGCGTGCCGGGCAGGTAGCACCAACACGCGCCTCGCCAGTTGCTCGAAAGAGTCCACCACTGGCGCGTCCGCATGGCCGACAAAAACCCAACCCGCACCACCGAAAGCGTGGCTGAAATCAAGGAACAGCTTGCGATCATCGCTCATGGCCAGGGTCGTACTGATGTCCGCGACCCCGCTTTGCAGGCGTTCGAGCATGTGGTCGGTGGAAAAGGATTCCTGATGCTCGAATTGCAGCCCGGTCATCGCGGTGACACGCTTGAGCACATCGTTGTTCAGACCGTTCCACTGCCCGTGCTCGTCCTGAAACAGATACAGCGGGTATTGCACTGATGCCACTGTCACCTTCGGGTTTTCGCGAATCCATTGACGTTCGCGTGCGTCCAGTTCGACAGGCTGCACATTGACGGGCGCATTCGCCTGATCAAGTACCATTTGCGCTGCCATGGCGCTGTGCATCCACCCCAGCACCGCCGACAAAAATAACCAGCCCAGTGCCGGTTTCAAACCTCTGTAAAACAGCATTGCCATTTCCTTCGTGATCGACTCACCCGTCCTTCGTGGGTGAAAACCCGAGCAGTGTGGCAGCAGAAACAAAAAAGCCCGTCAGGAGACGGGCTTCAAAATGTGACAGCTTTTTCAGACTTAGAGTGGCTTGCCGCGGTTGCCATGCTGGCTGACAAAGGCTTGCACGGCTTTCAGGTCGTTCGGCAGAACCGTGCAGCGCTCGTTTCGCTCAAACAAATCAGAAAGATGTGCAGGTAGTTCGAGCGCTTTTCCTACACCCGCTTTCTCCACTGCCTCGGGAAACTTGACCGGATGGGCAGTGCCCAGAATCACCATCGGGATGTCCAGACTGCGACGGCACTCGCGCGCGGCTTTGACGCCGATGGCGGTGTGCGGATCGAGGACTTCACCGGTCTGCTCGTAGACTTCGGCGATGGTTTCACAGGTCTGGGCGTCATCCACCGCCAGCGAATCGAACAGTTTGCGCGCTTCGGTCCAGCGCTCTTGTTCGACGCTGAAACTGCCGTCCTTTTTGAACGAGCCCATCAGGCCGGCAATCGCCGCACCATTGCGACCATGCAGGTCGAACAGCAGGCGTTCAAAGTTGGACGAAACCATGATGTCCATCGACGGCGACAAGGTCGCGTGCAGGGTTTCCTTGACGTACTGGTTGCCGCTCATGAAGCGGTGCAGGATGTCGTTGCGGTTGGTTGCGACGATCAACTGGTTGATCGGCAGGCCCATGTTGCGTGCCAGGTAACCGGCGAAGATGTCGCCGAAGTTGCCGGTGGGTACCGAGAACGACACCGAACGCGCCGGACCGCCCAACTGCAGGGCCGCATGGAAGTAGTAAACGATCTGGGCCATGATCCGCGCCCAGTTGATCGAGTTCACCGCCACCAGACGCGTGCCTTTGAGGAAGCTCTGGTCGGCGAAGCTGTTCTTGACCATTTCCTGGCAGTCATCGAAGTTGCCTTCGATGGCGATGTTGTGGATGTTCTCGCCGAAGATCGTCGTCATCTGCCGACGCTGCACCTCAGATACGCGCTGGTGCGGGTGCAGGATGAAGATGTCGACGTTCTCGCAGTGCTTACAGCCTTCGATGGCCGCCGAACCGGTGTCACCGGAAGTGGCACCGACGATCACCACGCGCTCGCCGCGCTTTTCCAGCACGTAATCGAGCAGACGCCCCAGCAGTTGCAGGGCGAAGTCCTTGAACGCCAGGGTCGGACCGTGGAACAGCTCCAGCACCCACTCGTTGCCGTTCAACTGACGCAGTGGCGCAACGGCACTGTGGGCGAACACACCGTAGGTTTCTTCGAGGATCTTCTTGAAATCGGCATCCGGGATACTGCCGGTAACGAACGGGCGCATCACCCGGAAGGCCAGTTCGTGATAGGGCAGACAGGCCCAGGAGGCGATCTCTTCCTGAGTGAAACGTGGCAGGTTTTCCGGGACGTACAGACCGCCATCGGTCGCCAGACCGGCCAGCAGGACGTCTTCGAAATTCAGGGCCGGTGCCTGGCCGCGGGTACTGATATATCGCATTTTTTCAAACCTTCGGTTTGAGCTGCAAGCTGCAAGCTGCAAGCTGCAAGGAAAAGCCAGACTGCTTCTCTCTTGCCGCTTGCAGCCCGAAGCTTGCCGCTGCTTTTAGTTCAAGTGTTCGACGCGGATCCGTACAACCGGGCCGTCGACGCCAGCCAGTGCTTCCAGCGCAGTGATCGCATCGTTGATACGTTGCTCGACTACGCGGTGGGTCAGCAGGATCATCGGCACCAGGCCGTCATGCTCTTCGACTTCCTTCTGCATGATCGATTCGATATTGATGCCGCGCTCCGACAGGATGCTCGCCACCTGAGCCAGTACGCCCGGGTGGTCCTTGGCGTGAATGCGCAGGTAGTAAGCGCTTTCGCATGCTTCGATCGGCAGGATCGGATGTGCCGACAGCGAGTCCGGCTGGAAGGCCAGGTGCGGCACGCGGTTTTCCGGGTCGGAAGTCATCGCGCGAACCACGTCGACCAGGTCGGCGATCACCGACGAAGCGGTTGGCTCCATGCCAGCGCCGGCACCGTAGAACAGCGTCGAACCGGCGGCGTCACCGTTGACCATCACTGCGTTCATCACCCCGTTGACGTTGGCGATCAGGCGATCGGCCGGGATCAGCGTCGGGTGTACACGCAACTCGATGCCGGCGTCAGTGCTGCGCGCCACACCGAGGTGCTTGATGCGATAGCCCAGCGCTTCGGCATAGTTGACGTCGGCGGTGGTCAGTTTGGTGATGCCTTCGGTGTATGCCTTGTCGAATTGCAGCGGAATACCGAACGCAATCGACGCCAGAATGGTCAGCTTGTGCGCGGCATCGATGCCTTCGACGTCGAAGGTCGGGTCGGCTTCGGCATAACCCAGCGCCTGCGCTTCGGCCAGCACGTCTTCGAACGTACGGCCCTTCTCGCGCATTTCGGTGAGGATGAAGTTGCCGGTGCCATTAATGATCCCGGCGACCCAGTTGATACGGTTGGCGGACAGGCCTTCGCGGATCGCCTTGATCACCGGAATGCCACCGGCCACCGCTGCTTCGAACGCCACGATCACGCCTTTCTCGCGGGCCTTGGCGAAAATTTCATTACCGTGAACGGCAATCAGTGCCTTGTTCGCGGTGACCACATGCTTGCCATTCTCGATGGCCTTGAGTACCAGCTCGCGGGCAACGGTGTAGCCGCCCATCAGCTCTATGACGATGTCGATCTCAGGGTTCGTGGCCACTTCGAAGACATCGTTGGTAATCGCAATACCGGTCGTCTGGAACTGAGGCTTTGGCGTGCGCGTGGCAATTTGTGCCACTTCGATTCCACGCCCGGCACGACGAGCAATTTCCTCGGCGTTGCGCTGAAGTACGTTGAAGGTACCGCCACCGACGGTCCCTAACCCACAGATGCCTACTTTGACCGGATTCACTGTGAACTCCCCATGAAACGGCCGACGCAGGGTCGGCCGGAAAACAACCGCGTGCTCGCGGCTCTCTGTTGATGGCCCGGCGCTATTGCTGCCGGACCACGATCGTCAACGGCTGCCCGTGACGATGCGAATTACTTCGCGCCCAGCGCCAGTTTGGCGACTTGTGGCGCAGGCTGGTAGCCCGGAATGACCTGGCCGTCAGCCAAAACGATGGCCGGTGTGCCGTTCACGCCGATCGACTGACCGAGGGCGAACTGTCTGGAAACCGGGTTATCGCACTTGGCGGCCTTGATTTCCTTGCCATCGACCATTTTGTCCATGGCGGCTTTCTTGTCCTTCGAGCACCACACCGCTTGCAGCTGTTCGTCGCCCGGCGAATTCAGGCCCTGGCGCGGGAACGCCACATAGCGCACTTCGATGCCGCGCTTGTTCAGCTCGGGCACTTCGGCGTGCAGTTTGTGGCAATACGGGCAGGTGGTGTCGGTGAACACGGTGATGTGCGATTTGGTCTCGCCCACCGCCGGGTACACCACGGTTTCGGCGACCGGAATGGCATTGATCAGTTTGGAAATGCCCAGGCGTTCGGTCTTCTCGGTCAGGTTGACCGGTTTGCCGTTCTCCAGCTGGTACAGGTTGCCCTGCACGATGTACTGGCCATCGGCGCTGGCGTAGAGCACGCGGCTGCCTTTGAGTTTGACTTCGTACATGCCGGGCAACGGGCTGGCGTTGATGCTTTCGACCGGAACCTCGAGTTCGAGTTTTTCCAGGCTTTGACGAATGGCTTTGTCGGCCGCGTCGTCGGCGACGGCAAAGGTGCTCACCAGCGCAATAGCGGCGGCGGCGAAAATCTGGGTCAGACGCATGAGTACTCCTGAGGGCGGGCCAATGAAACGATCAGAACGCCCGTGCGAAACACCGGGTCATAACCGTCCATCGTGCAAACCGGGAAAGCCTAACACATAAGGCCGCGAGGGCCGAATGCGCCTGTCGCCACACATTCGGGACGACATGATTACCTGTGGGAGCGAGCCTGCTCGCGAAGAGGCCGGCACATCCAGATTGGATGTTGCCTGACACACCGCTTTCGCGAGCAGGCTCGCTCCCACAGGATGTTTGGTGTTCAGCCGCGGGGGTGGTGCTTGGCGTGCAAGTCCTGCAGGCGGGCGCGGGCGACGTGGGTATAAATCTGCGTGGTGGAAAGGTCGCTGTGGCCAAGCAGCATCTGCACCACGCGCAAGTCCGCGCCATGGTTGAGCAGGTGCGTGGCAAACGCGTGGCGCAAGGTATGCGGAGACAGCGACTTGTTGATCCCGGCGACCTTGGCCTGGTGCTTGATCCGGTGCCAGAACGTCTGCCGGGTCATCTGCTCGCCGCGCTGGCTGGGGAACAGCACATCGCTGGGGCGGCCACCGAGCAATTCCTGACGGCCATCACGCATATAACGCTCGACCCAGACAATCGCCTCCTCGCCCATCGGCACCAGCCGTTCCTTGCTGCCCTTGCCCATCACCCGCAATACGCCCTGGCGCAGGTTGACCTGCTCCAGCGTCAGGCTGATCAGTTCGGTCACGCGCAAACCACAGGCATACAACACTTCCAGCATCGCGCGGTCACGCTGGCCGATGGCGTCACTCAAATCCGGCGCCTTGAGCAGCGCGTCGACATCGGCTTCCGAAAGCGACTTGGGTAACGGCCTGCCCAGTTGTGGCATGTCGACGCGTAACGTCGGATCGACACTGATCAGCTTTTCCCGCAGCAGATAGCGATAAAAGCCACGCACCCCGGAGAGAAATCTGGCGGTCGAGCGCGGCTTGTAGTTCTGCTCCAGACGCCACGCCAGGTGATCGAGGATCAACTCTCGGCCGGCATTGATCAGTTCGAGATTCTTCTCCTGCAACCAGCCGTTGAACAGCGCGAGGTCGCTTCGATAGGCGTCGCGGGTATTGTCCGAAAGGCCTTTTTCCAGCCATAAAGCGTCGAGGAATTGATCAATCAGCGGATGGTCGATGGCAGGCATGGGGGCTCGGGCAGGCTGCTTTTCGCGCGGCGTGCAAATAGTCAGTAAAGGGGCGCCAGTCTTTCATAGCCGGCCAGTTCAAGAAACAGGCAGCTTCATTAAGCGAGGGGCGTGCAAGGTGTCCGGTAAATCGCAGGCAACAAAAAAGCAGCCCGTAGGCTGCTTTTTTCTGCATCGGAAGCTGGGCTTAAGCCAGTTTTTCCTTGATGCGGGCTGCTTTACCCGACAGGTCGCGCAGGTAGTACAGCTTGGCTTTACGTACGTCACCGCGACGTTTAACAGCCATGCTGTCGATCTGCGGGGAGTAGGTCTGGAAAGTACGTTCTACGCCAACACCGTTGGAGATTTTACGAACGGTGAACGCACTGTTCACGCCGCGGTTACGCTTGGCGATTACAACGCCTTCGAACGCTTGCAGACGGGAACGATCGCCTTCCTTCACTTTCACCTGAACGACAATAGTGTCGCCTGGGGCGAAGGTAGGGATTTCTTTGGTCATCTGCTCTGCTTCGAGTGCAAGGATGATTTTGTTGGTCATGCTGTGCTCCTAAGGTAAATCGTTCGATCTACCATCGATACGTTGTTAACTATCGTCCCGCTCGCGGATGTATTCCTCGAGCAGCTTCTTCTCTTCTCCAGAAAGCGAGCGGCTTTCCAGAAGATCGGCGCGTCGTTCATAGGTCCGACCAAGGGACTGCTGTAAACGCCAACGCCGGATATGCGCGTGATTGCCACTCAGCAACACGTCGGGAACACGCTGATCCGCATACACCTCCGGTCGGGTGTAGTGCGGGCAATCCAGCAGACCATCCGTAAAGGAATCTTCCTCAGCGGAATCCGCATGCCCTAAAGCTCCAGGCAGCAGTCGTGTAACCGCATCGATCAGGACCATGGCCGGCAGCTCGCCGCCAGACAGTACATAGTCGCCAATCGACCACTCTTCATCGACATGAGCCTCAATAAAGCGCTCGTCAATGCCTTCGTAGCGGCCGGCAATCAGGATCAATGCATCCGATTGTGCCAGCTCGCGTACCGCCGACTGAGTCAGTTGACGGCCTTGGGGGGACAGGTAAATCACCTTCGCCGCCTCCCCGGCTGCTGCCTTGGCCTGGGCCAGAGCATCTTCCAGGGGCTTGATCTTCATCACCATGCCCGGACCACCGCCAAACGGGCGATCGTCCACAGTGTGATGCCGATCCGTCGTGTAATCTCGCGGATTCCAACAGGTCAGCTGCAAGAGCCCCTGTTTGACCGCACGACTGGTGATGCCGTAATCGCCAATGGCGGAAAACATCTCGGGAAACAGACTGATCACTTCTACGCGCAAGTTAGCCACGTTCAGAAATCCGCGTCCCAATCCACCTTCATCTCGCCCGCTTCCAGGTCGACGGCCAACACGCATTGCTCCGTATAGGGCAACAGGCGTTCGCGATCATCCAGGCTGCCAGCGCAAGGCTTGACGACCATTACATCATTGGCGCCGGTTTCCAGAAGATGATCGATTTTCCCGAGCAATTGCCCAAGAGTGTCGATGACCTTCAGACCTTCCAGCTGGTACCAGTAGTACTCGCCTTCGGTCAATTCAGCGAACAGGTTGCGCGGCACGCAGATCTCATAACCGGCCAGAAGACGAGCTTCTTCACGATCATCGAGACCCTTGAGCTTGGCGACCAGGAACTTGTCGCTCCCGCGTCCACTGACCAGCTCGACCTGTCTGACATTGCCTTCGCGCTTGAGCGTCCAGGTTTTGTACTGCAACAGGTTTTCAGTCGGATCAGTAAAGGAATAAACCTTCACTTCGCCGCGAACGCCATGAACAGAATAAATTTTGCCAATAACGATCAAATCATCGGCAGGAGCTGGCGTCGCGTTCATATTGCTCAGGCCGCAGCCTTGGCAGATTCCTTCAACAACTGAGCAACGCGCTCAGAAGGTTGTGCACCAACGCTCAGCCAGTAGGCAACGCGCTCTTGGTTCACGGACAGACGGATTTCCTGACCACGGGCAACAGGGTTGAAGAAACCAACCTGTTCTTTGTGGGAGCCGTCACGCGGGTTACGCGAGTCGGTTACGGTCAGGTGGTAAAACGGGCGCTTTTTGGAGCCGCCAAGGGCAAGACGGATTGTTAGCATGTGAACATCGTTCCTGTAGTCGGTGCTGCAAATCTAAATGCACAGCGGGCATGGGTGCCCGAAAGGCCGCATATTCTAAGGAATATCCGGACTTTTGCAAATGCCTTTTTCCGGCGCCCATGGCATGCCGTGCAGATTTGCATAGAGAGCCGTCGATGAAAACGGCCAGTCAGCTCCCGCCGAGTGCGGGTTTGCTGTTGATCCTGCTTCCTTGCAGGGTCTGCGCCGGTGCGACGACCGGCGCGGATCTTGTGCCCGCCTTACCCATTTCTCTCGCCATATATAAGAGGAATGGATCAGACAGAACGTCTTACATCTTCGGCATGCCGCCGCCGGGCAACATACCGCCCATGCCGCGCATCATTTTTGCCATACCGCCCTTGGCGGTGAATTTCTTCATCATCTTCTGCATTTGCTTGTGCTGCTTGATCAAGCGGCCGATGTCCTGCACCTGAGTGCCGGAACCCATGGCGATCCGACGCTTGCGCGAACCGCTGATCAGCTCAGGGTCGCGGCGCTCGGCCGGGGTCATGGAATTGATGATGGCTTCCATCTGCTTGAACTGCTTCTCTGCGGCGTTCTGGGCATTGCCCATCTGCGACAGGTTGACGCCGCCGATGCTCGGCAGTTTGTCCATGAGCCCGCCGAGGCCGCCCATGTTCTTCATCTGTTGCAGCTGATCGCGGAAGTCTTCGAGGTCGAAGCCCTTGCCCTTCTTCAGCTTCTTGGCCAGTTTGTCGGCCTTGTCCTTGTCGAGGGTCGCTTCGGCTTGTTCGATCAGGCTGAGCACGTCGCCCATGCCGAGGATCCGCGAGGCGATCCGCTCAGGATGGAACGGGTCGAGCGCCTCGCTCTTCTCGCCCATACCGATGAACTTGATCGGCTTGCCGGTGATGGCGCGCACCGACAGCGCGGCACCGCCACGGGCGTCGCCGTCGACCTTGGTCAGGATCACACCGGTCAGCGGCAGCGCATCGCCAAAGGCCTTGGCCGTGTTGGCGGCGTCCTGACCAGTCATGGCGTCGACCACGAACAGGGTTTCCACCGGGTTGATCGCGGCGTGCAACGCCTTGATCTCGCCCATCATCTCTTCATCGATGTGCAGACGACCGGCGGTGTCGACGATGACCACGTCGATGAATTTCAGTTTTGCTTCTTTGATAGCCGCGTTGGCGATGTCGACCGGCTTCTGGCTCAGGTCGGACGGGAAGAACGTCACGCCGATGTCGTTGGCCAGGGTTTCCAGCTGCTTGATCGCGGCCGGACGGTAGATGTCCGCAGACACGACCATGACCGACTTCTTCTTGCGCTCTTTAAGGAAGCGCGCCAGCTTGCCGGCAGTGGTGGTTTTACCCGCACCCTGCAGACCGGCCATCAGAATCACGGCAGGAGGAACAGCGCTCAGGTTCAGATCTTCGTTGGCCGCGCCCATCAGGCTTTCGAGTTCGGCCTGGACGATCTTCACGAACGCCTGGCCTGGCGTCAGGCTGCGCGACACCTCGGTGCCGACAGCGCGCTCCTTGACCGAATTGACGAAGTCCTTGACCACCGGCAATGCGACGTCAGCTTCGAGCAACGCCATGCGCACTTCACGCAGGGTGTCTTTGATATTGTCCTCGGTCAGCTTCGCCTTGCCGGTAACATGGCGCAGCGTCTGCGAGAGACGGTCGGTTAAGTTTTCAAACATTGCGCGATCCTTTCAGGCCCTGTACAGACCGGGATAATGGCGGCCCAGACCGGAATCAACATGTGCTCGGCGAGCCTGCGGCGTGGGCAGGTCACGGATTATAGCGAAGACTGCGGCCGGCGGACACCTCGCCGTCAGCTTGCGGAGTCTTTCGTGCCATGGCGGTTCTATGCCAAACTCAGCGCCTTTCGGGCTCGCCTAACAGGATTTATGCTCCCCTTGTCACCCAGTTTGCTGACCACCCTCGCCGCCGCCCTGCTCTATGCCGCTGCGACCGTCTATCAAAGTACCCGCCTGGCCACCGGCGCCAAGGCGAACAAGCGCCTGCTGGTCAGCCTCGGCGTGTTCGCCGTGCTCGCCCACGGCGCCAGCCTGCTCACTCATCTGTTGACCCCGATCGGCCTGGGCCTGGACTTTTTCAGCGCCTCGAGCCTGATTGCCGCCGCGGTGATTGCCCTGACCCTGCTCGCCTGTTCGCGGATCCCGGTGGAAAACCTGCTGGTGCTGCTGTTCCCGCTGGGCGCGATCACGGTATTGCTGGCGCAGTTCGCGCCGACCGGCACGGTGCAGATCATCGATGAAGAGCCGGGCATCCTCGCCCACATTCTATTGTCCATCCTCGCCTACGGCATGTTCACCATCGCGGTGTTCCAGGCGTTGCTGCTGCTGGTGCAGGACCATCAGCTCAAGCACAAGCACCCGTCCGGGCTGATCAAGAACTTCCCGCCGCTGCAAACCATGGAGAGCCTGCTGTTCGGTTTTCTCTGGGCCGGCTGGACGCTGCTGTCGCTGTCGCTGATCTCCGGCTGGCTGTTCGTCGAGAACCTGTTTGCCCAGCATCTGGTGCACAAGACCCTGCTGGCCTGCCTGGCGTGGATCGTCTTCAGCGTGCTGCTGTGGGGCCGCAACCGTCTGGGCTGGCGTGGCCACAAGGCGATTCGCTGGACCCTCGCCGGTTTCTGCCTGCTGATGCTGGCGTACTTCGGCAGCAAACTGGTTCGTGAATACATTCTGCACATCTGACGGGCGGCATAAATGGACGGTTTGCCCATAGGGCCGATGCTCGCGGTATTTGTCCTGCTGATTTTATGGTCGGGGCTGTTTACCGCCGTCGAAATCGCGCAGCAGTACCTGCTTGCGCAACGTGTCGCCTCGCGCGCCAGCGATAAACCGCTGGCCAGGCTGAGCTTCCCGCTCGACAGCCTGATCCTCTGCAACACCCTGTGCCGCGCCCTTGCGGTGATCATCGCGACGCTGCTGGCGATCTTCCTCTGTGAAGAAAACGGCCCGTGGGCGGCCTGCCTTGGCGCCGGCGCCATCCTGCTGGTGTTCGCCGATTATTTCCCGCGCGCCGTAGCCCGGCGCTATCCCGACGCCGTATTGGCGTTCGGCAACGCTCTGCTGGCCGTGCCGATGAAAATCGTCTACCCGTTCGCCTGGCTGCTCAGCCGTCTCAGCGCTTTGCTGACGACTCCGTTCACGCGAACGGCTCAGGTGGTGCAGCAGAGCGAAGATGATTTGCCGGCCGATCCTGACGACGCCCCAGAGCACCCGGTTCGCGCCCACCCGGTCGCGGGCATTCACGCGCTGGACAACATTACGGTCAACGACATCCTGGTGCCGCGCAGTGATGTCGACGGCATCAATCTCGACGATTCGATCGAAGAGATCATCGAGCAACTGCGCAACAACACACGCACGCGCCTGCCGGTGTTTCACAGCGACATCAATCAGGTCGAAGCGGTGCTCAACACCCGGCAGATCGGCCATTTGCTGAGCAATGGCGAACTCACCCGCGAAGCGCTGCTGGCCGCCAGTTACGAACCCTACTTCGTCCCGGAAAGCACGCCGTTGCAACTGCAATTGCTCAATTTTCACAAGCAGCAGCGCCGCCTGGGCATGGTCGTCGACGAGTATGGCGAAGTTCTGGGCATCGTCACCCTCGAGGACATTCTCGAAGAGATCGTCGGCGAATTCGAAAGCGAACACAGCCTCGACAACCCGCATATCCATCCACAAGCCGACGGGCGCATGCTGATCGATGGCGCGGCGTCGATCCGCGATGTGAACAAGTGCCTGGGCTGGCATCTGCCAAGCGACGGGCCAAAGACGCTCAATGGCCTGGTCACCGAAGCGCTGGAAACCATTCCGGAAAGCGCGGTGTGCCTGAAGATCGGGCGTTATCGACTGGAAATCCTCGAGACCGAGGAGAACCGGGTGAGCAAGGTGCTGATCTGGCACACCTCTTCTGCTCCTGCTTTGGTGCCCGCCAGATAAAAATCAAAAGATCAAAAGATCGCAGCCTTCGGCAGCTCCTACAGATGCACGCGTTCCAAATTTAGGAGTTGCCGAAGGCTGCGATCTTTTGCGCTTGTTTGATCGTTAGCCCCCTTCCTATAATCGAGGCGCTTACCCAAGCGCCGTCGATCCCTGTGCCTACCCGGCACTACCCGGATCCTGACTGTTTCCGCTGCAAACCGACGACTGTTCCTACTCGAAACAGCGCTCGCGCCCTACCCCACATCCCTGGGTGTTCGACCATAATAATTCGCTCCACTGGAGCTCATGACTGTCAGGGATCACCGCATGACGACCCATACCGCTTACAGCGAAACCGCGCCTGCCCAGCCGACCAATTCTGCCACCCGCGTGGCTACGGCAAGCTTTATCGGCACCGCTATCGAGTTCTACGACTTCTACGTCTACGCCACTGCTGCGGCGCTGGTAATCGGGCCGGTGTTCTTTCCGCAGACCTCCGGCACGGCGCAGATGCTTTCAGCGTTTCTCACCTTTGGTATCGCCTTCCTCGCCCGACCACTGGGTTCGGCACTGTTTGGCCACTTCGGTGACCGTATCGGGCGCAAATCGACGCTGGTGGCCTCGCTGCTGTTGATGGGGGTTTGCACAACCTTGATTGGCGTCTTGCCGGGCTACGACAGCATCGGTGCCTGGGCGCCGATTCTGTTGTGTGTGCTGCGCTTCGGTCAGGGTCTGGGCCTTGGCGGGGAATGGGGCGGTGCGGCGCTGCTGGCCACGGAAAACGCGCCGAAGGGCAAACGGGCCTGGTTCGGCATGTTCCCGCAGCTCGGGCCATCGATTGGTTTTCTGGCGGCCAACGGCCTGTTCCTGACCTTGGCCATGACCCTGGATGACGAGCAATTCCGCAGTTGGGGCTGGCGCATTCCGTTTCTGCTCAGCGCGGCGCTGGTGATGGTCGGCCTGTACGTGCGCCTCAAGCTGCATGAAACGCCAGTGTTTGCCAATGCCATCGCCCGTCAGGAGCGGGTGAAGGTGCCGCTGGTCGAGTTGTTCAGCCAGTACTGGGCACCAACCTTGTTGGGCGCGGCGGCAATGGTGGTCTGCTATGCGCTGTTCTATATCTCGACGGTGTTTTCTCTGAGTTACGGGGTTGCCACACTCGGCTATAGCCGCGAAACGTTCCTCGGGCTGCTGTGCTTTGCCGTGCTGTTCATGGCGGCCGCGACACCGCTGTCTGCCTGGGCCAGCGACCGTTACGGGCGCAAACCGGTGCTGATCATCGGTGGTGTACTGGCGATTCTGTCCGGATTTCTGATGGAGCCGTTGCTGACTCAGGGCTCGACCTGGGGCGTGGCGCTGTTTCTGTGCATCGAGCTGTTCTTGATGGGCGTGACGTTTGCGCCGATGGGCGCACTGCTGCCTGAACTGTTTCCGACCCATGTGCGTTATACCGGCGCTTCGGCGGCGTACAACCTGGGCGGCATCGTCGGGGCCTCGGCGGCGCCGTTCTTTGCGCAGAAACTGGTGGCGATGGGTGGATTGAGCTATGTCGGCGGGTATGTATCGGCGGCAGCGGTGTTGAGTCTGATTGCGGTGCTGTGTTTGAAGGAGACGCGTAATAACGATCTGAATCAGGTTGCCTGAAAAGATCGAAAGCTTCGCGAGCAGGCTCGCTCCCACAGGGAAATGCATTCCAAATGTGGGAGCGAGCCTGCTCGCGAATAGCTGCCGCGACTCGGTTTAGAGTTCTACAACAACCGCCTGCGACGCACGAGTCGCCTTGGCACGCGCCGCCTCGATCGATTCATCCCGCGCCAGCGCCACGCCCATGCGGCGCTGGCCGTTCACTTCCGGCTTGCCGAACAAGCGCAGCGCCGTGTCCGGCTCGCTCAGTGCAGCGCCGAGGTTGGCGAATGCAGTCTGGGTCGACTGGCCTTCCACCAGAATCACCGCCGACGCCGACGGGCCGAACTGACGGATCAGCGGTACTGGCAGACCGAGAATGGCGCGGGCGTGCAGAGCGAATTGCGACAGGTCCTGGGAAATCAGCGTCACCAGACCGGTGTCATGCGGACGTGGCGAGACTTCGCTGAACCACACCTGGTCGCCTTTGATGAACAGCTCGACGCCGAACAGACCACGGCCACCCAGCGCTTCAGTCACTGCTTTGGCAACGCGCTCGGACTCAGCCAGGGCAATCGGGCTCATCGCTTGTGGCTGCCAGGATTCCTGATAGTCACCTTTCTCCTGACGGTGACCGACCGGCGCGCAGAACGTAGTGCCGCCGATGTGGCGCACGGTCAGCAGGGTGATTTCGTAATCGAAATCGATGAAGCCTTCGATGATCACCCGTCCTTTGCCGGCGCGACCGCCCTCTTGCGCGTAATCCCAGGCTTTCTGCACGTCCTCGGCGCTGCGCAGCAGGCTCTGGCCCTTGCCCGACGAACTCATTACCGGCTTGACCACGCAAGGGAAACCCAGATCCTGAACGGCTTTGCTGTAGTCCTCGAATGTGTCGGCAAAGTGGTACGGCGAGGTCGGCAGGTCCAGCTCTTCGGCGGCCAGACGACGGATGCCTTCACGGTTCATGGTCAGTTGCGCCGCACGCGCGGTTGGAATGACGGTAAAGCCTTCGGTTTCCAGCTCGACCAGCGTGGCGGTGGCAATGGCCTCGATTTCCGGCACGATGAAATGCGGCTTCTCCGCTTCGATCACTGCACGCAGGGCGGCGCCATCGAGCATGTTGATCACGTGGCTGCGATGGGCGACTTGCATGGCCGGCGCGTTGGCGTAGCGGTCGACGGCAATCACTTCAACGCCCAGGCGCTGCAGTTCGATTACCACTTCCTTGCCCAACTCACCACAGCCACACAGCAATACGCGGGTCGCGGTTGGCGACAATGGAGTTCCGATACGGGTCATCTCAGGTCCTCAAAGGAAGCGGATCATCGAGGAAAGCCACGCAAGTGCACTTTCCATGGGGAGAAAGCGCGGCATTTTACATGAACCCGAGGGTTTGGCTTCAGCTGGCGACAGCCTGTTTGCGATCACGCCAGGCCATGATCAGCCAGACGGCAGTGACGCCGGCGAACTTCGAAGCCAGCGCAGTGATGATCACCGGTGGCGTCAGGGCGTCGATCATGCCGAAAAAGATGAAGGTATCCAGCGGAATGCTCAGCGCCGAGCTGATCCACAAGCGGTCGCGCAACGGCCGCTTGGTGATGCTGAACACCAGCCAGTCGATGCACTCGGAGACCGCAAACGCCGTGGCGCTGGCCAGTGCGATGGAAGGGTCGGAGGTAATGTAGGAAAGCACCAGCGCCGCCAGCATCGCCACGATCGCACCATGACCGAAGCGCGTTTGCACCATGTCGCGCAGTACGAACACCAGCCCGCCCCAGGCCGACCAGATGATGTCCAGGTGCGGCGCGGTGGAAAAGGCGAAGTTGATCAGCACGACGCTGCTGATGTAAGCGATGAGGAAGATCATGGGGGCGGCCTGTCGATTTGGCGCACAGGTTACTTGAGCGCTGGTATTGCGCCAATAGGTGCGGTGACAGGCCCGACGTCTTCGCGAGCAGGCTCGCTCCCACAGTGGAACGCATTTTCAAGGTGGGAGCGAGCCTGCTCGCGAAAGCGGTGGTTCAGACGCCTGACTTCGCGGGAATCATCCAGACCAATCCACTCGCCTTCGCCCGTTCATGACACAACCCCAGCACCACCCGGCGCTCGTCATTGCTCATGCGGCCCCAGCGGGTGATCTCCTCGACCGTGCGCTGGCAGCCGGTGCAGATATCGTCTTCATCCAGCGCGCAAATATTCACGCACGGCGAGGCAACAGGTCGTTCGATGCTGGTCATTCTTCCTGCTCAACCAGATCGCGGGCGTACCGCTGCGAGTTATGCACATAGTGCGCGGCGCTGGCTTCGAGCATCTTTTTCTGCGGCTCGGTGAGTTCGCGCACAACCTTGCCCGGTGAGCCCATCACCAGCGAGCCGTCGGGAATTTCCTTGCCTTCGCCGATCAGCGAATTGGCGCCGATGATGCAGTTCTTGCCGATCTTCGCGCCGTTGAGAATCACCGCGTTGATACCGATCAGGCTGTAATCGCCGACCGTGCAGCCGTGGAGCATCGCGTTGTGGCCGATGGTCACGCCGGTGCCGATGGTCAGCGGATAACCCATGTCGGTGTGCATCACCGTGCCATCCTGCACGTTGCTGTTCTTGCCGATGAGGATCAGTTCGTTGTCGCCGCGCAACACGGCGTTGAACCAGACGTTGGCGCCCTCTTCCAGGCGGACCTTGCCGACGAGCACGGCATTGGGCGCGACCCAGCTCTGCGGATGGGTTTCGACACGGGCGTCGCCCAGGCGGTATTTCATCTTGTTTTCCTCGGGGCTCACGGCCGTTCGAACGACGGCTCAGGGATCGATAAAACTTTTCGGCGGTTGGTGCAGGCTGATTTTGGCGTCATAGAGCAGGTTGATCAACTCGACGATCATGATCGCTGTCAGGCCCCAGATCTTGTACTCGCCGAAACGATAGCTCGGCACATACCAACTGCGGCCCTGATAGTCGATGCGATGGGTGTGCTCGCGGGGATCTTTGCGGAAGAATTCCAAGGGCACGCTGAAGACGGCGGCGATTTCGGCATCATTGGGCTGGTATTCGACAAAGTCGGGAATCACTCCGACATACGGCGTTACCTTGATACCGTGCAGGGAAATCAGCGGACTCAGCGGGCCGATGACTTCGACCAGCCCCGGCGGCAGTCCGATTTCTTCTTCGGCTTCACGCAGCGCGGTGAAGATCAGGTCCGGGTCTTCCGGGTCGCGGCGTCCACCAGGGAAGGCGACTTCGCCGCCGTGGGTCGAAAGCCCGCTGGCGCGCAGGGTCAGGACCAGTTCCGGTTCGTCACTGCGGGTGATCGGCACCAGCACGGCGGCTTCGGGAAAACGTGCGTCGGTCTCCAGCGTGCGCGGTGTGTGGTTGCTTACCCTATGCAGTAGCTCGTCCAGCATGAGTGTTCTCGATCGGTGCCTTGCTCCGCATCATGCACCAATCAAAGCGAGCGCCCAAGCCCCCGAAACCCGTCGTGTCGCGAAACGACAACTTGCCGACCGGCCCCGCTGCACGCCAAGATAGGCGCAGCATTCAGGAACCCGAGCATGAAATTTTGCAGCCACTGCGGTAACCCGGTCACCCAGCGCATTCCCGAAGGCGACTCGCGGCTGCGATTTGTCTGCGACAGCTGTCAGACCATTCACTACCAGAATCCCAATATCGTCGCCGGTTGCGTGCCGACCTGGGGCACGCAAGTGTTGCTCTGCCGCCGCGCCATCGAGCCGCGTCTCGGTTACTGGACGCTGCCGGCCGGCTTCATGGAAAACGGCGAGACCATCGAACAGGCGGCCATCCGCGAGACCGCCGAGGAAGCCTGCGCCCGGGTGCGTAACCTGAGCATCTACACGTTGATCGACGTGCCGCACATCAGTCAGGTGCACGTGTTCTTCCGCGCCGAACTGGCCGACCTGGAATTCGCCGCCGGCCCCGAAAGCCTCGAAGTGCAGTTGTTCGATGAAGCCGACATCCCGTGGGACGAGCTGGCTTTCCGCACGGTCGGGCGTACCTTAGAATGCTTCTTCGCTGATCGGCGCGTCGAGAACTACCCGGTGCGTTCGGAATCGATCCCGCCACTGGTGCAGCCGGTCATTGTTGGCTAGAAGATCAAAAGATCGCAGCCTTCGGCAGCTCCTACCTAAAACCTGATTGCGTCACTCCCTGGGGAATCGTTTCAATGCGCTGGTTGCTTGCCCTGTTCTGCCTGTCGTTCGTCAGCGTTTCGCAAGCGTCATTCGTGACCACCGTGACGCCAGCGAATACCCCGCTGATCGAAAAAGTCCTGGTACTCAAATCGGCCCACCAACTACAGCTGATCGCCGACGGCAAGCCGTTGAAGACCTATCGCATTTCCTTGGGCAAAGGCGCGAAGAAAGGGCCGAAACTGATCGAGGGCGACAAACGCACACCCGAAGGTTTCTATTGGATCGACTGGCGCAAGACCAGCGAGAAATTCAACCTGTCGATGCACATTTCCTACCCGAACATCAGCGACGCCGCCCGCGCACGCCGTGAAGGTGTCGAGCCCGGCGGGATGATCATGATCCACGGCACCCCGGACTCGGAAGACAACCCGGAGCAGCTGTTCCACACCCTCGACTGGACCGATGGCTGCATCGCCATGCGCAACGTCGACATGCGTGAAGTGTGGAACCTGGTGCCGGACGGCACCATGATCGAGATTCGCCCGTAACCTCGACCGCTGGTCACCCGTAAAAAAATAAATCAAAAGATCGCAGCCTGCGGCAGCTCCTACAGGGGTGATACCACTCCGAATTGTAGGAGCTGCCGCAGGCTGCGATCTTTTGCTTTTTATCGCCTATCGTTAATACCACTTGATACCACCGCCCCTGAACACCGCCATTTCACTGGGTTAGAGGCCATTTACCTGCGTTGACATGGTATTCAAGTGGTATTAGTTTCCGCCCCACAAGCGAGCCACAACAATCCTATACTCGCGACGGAAACGACCTACATGAACGACCTCCAATCCCTACGTCCCGACGACGCCCAGCCGACGCCGCTGTACTTGCAGCTGGCGCGCAATCTGGAAGCGGCGATTCATGCAGGGCAGTGGAAGGCCGAACAGGCAATGCCGTCCGAGCGCAACCTCAGCGACCAGCTCGGCATCTCCCGGGTCACCGCGCGCAAGGCATTGGAAGTCTTGCTCGATCAAGGTCTGATCCGCCGCCTGCAAGGCTCTGGCACATTCATCACCCCACGTCTGGAACAACCGCTGTCACGGCTTTCCGGCTTCAGCGAAATGCTGCGTTTGAAAGGCTTCGTACCCAGCTCGAAGTGGCTGGAGCGGGAAATCACTCTGCCGACCCACGAAGAACTGATCCGCCTCGGCCTGTCGCCCAACGACAAAGTCGCGCGGATGAAGCGCTTGCGCAAAGCCGATGACACGGTCATGGCGATTGAAATGAGTACCCTGCCCGCGTCGATCATGCCCAAACCGCAAGCGGTGGGTGATTCGCTCTACGAATACCTGGACGGCATCGGCAAACCGATCGTCCGCGCCCTCCAGCACATCCAGGCGATCAACGCCTCTGACGAGTTCGCCGCGCTGGTCGGCATCGCCCCCGGCACCGCCATGCTGCTGATGACTCGGGTCGGCTATCTGGAAGACAACACGCCGATCGAAGTCACCGACACCTATTGCCGCAACGATTACTACGACTTTGTTGCAGAGCTGCGCCGCTGAGCGCGGCCCCAAGCGAGAACGAAAATGTCCGAAGACAACATCCTCACCGCCAGCGGCTGGGTTCGCGGCCGGCTGATTCACGAACACGGCAAGGTCGTGTCGATCGACGGCGTGCCCTGCGATCCGGCCGATAACGATCTGCCTTATCTGCTGCCGGGCTTCATCGACCTGCACGTTCACGGCGGCGGCGGCAAAGACATCATGGAAGGCGCCGACGCCTTCGAAACCATCAGCAAAACCCACGTGCGCTTTGGCACGACCTCGTTGCTGGCCACCACCATGACTGCGCCGAGCGCCGAGATCTCCAGCGTCCTCAAAGCGGTAGGAGAGTTCTGCGAACAGCGTCCGAAAGGCGCCGCGCGAGTGCTTGGCGTGCACCTTGAAGGCCCGTACATCAACCCGGGAAAACTCGGCGCCCAACCCAATTTCGCCCATACCGCGTTGATCGCCGAAGTCGAAGAATATCTGGCGCTGGCGCCGATCCGCGTGATTACGATCGCCCCGGAAATCGCCGGCCACGATGCATTGATTCGTGAACTGAGCAGCCGTGGCATCCGCATGCAGATCGGCCACACCCTCGGCAGCTACGAGGAAGGCGTCGCCGCGCTGGCTGCCGGTGCGACCAGCTTCACTCACCTGTACAACGCCATGAGCCCGCTGCATCACCGCGAGCCGGGCATCGTCGGCGCGGCACTCGCCCATGCGCAGTACGCCGAGCTGATCCCCGATCTGCTGCACGTGCACCCCGGCGCCATTCGCGTGGCCCTGCGCTCGATCCCGTGCCTGTATTGCGTGACCGATTCCACCGCCGCCGCCGGTATGCCCGACGGTGAATACAAGCTCGGCAGCCACACCGTGACCAAATGCCTGGGCGGCGTGCGCCTGCCCGACGGCACGCTGGCCGGCAGCACCCTGACCATGGATCAGGCCCTGCGCAATCTGGTGAAGATCGGCTTGCCGATCGCCGAGGCCTCGCAACGTCTGTCGCAATTTCCCGCCGACTACCTCGGCATTACCGAACGCGGGCGCCTGGCCCCGGGTACCTGGGCCGACTGCATGCGGCTCGATCGCTCACTCACACTCACCGCCGTCATGGTCGAAGGAGAAGACATTGACTTCAAAAATGCTTGAAGAGGCGCTGTCCTCGTTCGAGGCCGTGCAAGCCCAACTGCAACAGCTCGACGCGCCGATGATCGAGATCGCCGGGCGCCTGCGCCGGCAGCCGCCGCAAGTAGCGATGACCGTTGCCCGTGGCAGCTCCGACCACGCGGCGAGCTACTTCGCCTACCTGACCATGCAGCAACTGGGCGTGCCCGTGGCCTCATTGCCGATGTCCGTGGTGACCATGCAGCAAGCGCCATTGAAAGTCAGCGGTCAGGTCGCGTTCGCGTTTTCGCAGTCGGGGCAGAGCCCGGATCTGGTCAACAGCCTGCGCCTGTTGCGCAAGCGTGGCGCGCTAAGTGTGTCGATGGTCAATGCCGCCGATTCGCCACTGGAAGCAGCCTGTGAATTCAGCCTGCCGCTGCTTGCCGGGACTGAAAGCAGCGTCGCCGCGACCAAGAGTTTTATCGCCACCCTTAGCGCCAGCGCCCGCTTGATCGCGCACTGGAAAGAAGACAGCGAATTGCTCGAGGCCGGCAACGCCCTGCCTGAAGGTTTGCGCGAAGCCGCAAAACAGGATTGGAGCGTTGCCATCGAAACGCTGCGCGATTGTCAGCGCTTGATGGTGATCGGCCGTGGCGCCGGTTTCGCCATTGCCCAGGAAGCGGCGCTGAAATTCAAGGAAACCTCGGCGATTCAGGCCGAAGCGTTCAGCAGCGCCGAAGTCCGTCACGGGCCGATGGCGCTGATCGACGAACACTATCCACTGCTGGTCTTTGCCCCACGCGGCGCCGAGCAGGCTGGCCTGCTGAGCCTCGCGGCAGAAATGCGCCAACGCGGCGCCCGGGTACTGCTCGCCGCCCCGGATGACGTCAGCGAACGCGACCTGACCCTGACCCGCGCCGAGCACCCGGCCCTCGACCCGATTCTGGCGATCCAGAGTTTCTACGTGATGGCCGCAGGTCTGGCCGTGGCGCGGGGCATGGACCCGGATCAGCCACGCCATTTGAGCAAAGTGACCCGCACGCACTGACCGCCGAGATTCAACTGATGAGACCCAGCCATGCCCGACAACAATAAAGAGCTGACCCTCAGCGCCCCGCTCAGCGGCCCCGTGCTGACGCTCGCCAACGTCCCGGACGCGGTGTTCGCCAGTGGCGCGATGGGCGACGGCATCGCCATCGACCCGCTCAACGACACGCTTTATTCGCCCTGCGCCGGCGTGATCATCCACGTCGCGCGCAGCAGCCACGCGGTGACCGTGCGCGCCGACAACGGCGCCGAAATCCTTCTGCATCTGGGCCTCGACACTGTTGAGCTGAACGGTGAAGGTTTTGCCATGCTGGTCAAGGAAAGCGACCGCGTCAGCCTCGGTCAGCCGCTGTTGCGTTATGACCTGGACAAGGTCGGACAGCAGTGCAAAAGCCTGGTCAGCCTGCTGATTCTGACCAACAGCGCGGATTTTCAGGTGCGACCGATCACCGTCAAAACGGTGAAGGTCGGCGAGCCACTGCTGCACATCATCGCGCGCCAAGCAGTGGCGGCGAATGCCGATACAAGCGGCGGCCCCGAGGCTCGGGGCAAGGTGCGGGTCGCTCATCGCGGCGGCCTGCACGCGCGCCCCGCTGCACTGATCCGGCAAACCGCCCAGGGTTTCAACAACCAGGCACAGCTGCACTTCAACGGCAAATCAGCGCCGTGCAACAGCCTGATCGGCTTGATGGGGCTGGCGATTGGTGAACAGGATGAAGTGCAGGTCAGTTGTCAGGGGCCGGACGCCGATGCCGCATTGCAAGCGCTGCTCAGCGCATTGGCCACGGCGCTGCCGGACGATCATCACGGGCAAGCGCCGCTCAGCACTGCGGCGCTGAAACGCCCGGCCGAGGCTGGCGTGTTGCACGGCGTCTGCGCGGCGCCGGGGCTGGTCGCCGGGCCGTTGTTTCGCTTGAACGCCATCACGTTGCCGGCGGATATGGGCAACCACGATCCGGTGCAACAGCAACAGACTCTCGAAACGGCGTTGAACGCGGTGCGCAGCGAAATCGCCGCTACTCTCGCCCAAGCGAAAAAGCACAGCAACGCCGACGAAGAAGCGATCTTCGCCGCGCACATGGCGCTGCTCGAAGATCCGGCCCTGCTCGACGCCGCGCAGCAACTCATCGCGCAAGGCACCGCAGCGACGCACGCCTGGAGTCAGTCGATCGACGCCCAGTGCGCCATGCTCCAAGGCACCGGCAGTCCGCTGCTGGCCGAGCGTGCCAACGATTTGCGCGACCTCAGGCAGCGCGTCCTGCGCGCCCTGCTTGGCGAGGCCTGGCAATACCAGCTGCCGGCCGGCGCCATCGTCGCCGCCCACGAACTGACGCCGTCGGACCTGCTGCAACTCAGCGCGCAAGGTGTCGCCGGGTTGTGCATGGCCGAGGGCGGCGCCACCTCGCACGTCGCGATCCTGGCGCGCGGCAAAGGCCTGCCGTGCATCGTCGCTTTGGGTGCGCAATTGCTCGATCAACCGCAAGATCAGGCCGTGGTACTCGACGCCGACGGCGGTCGTCTCGAATTGACGCCAAACGCCGAGCGCCTGAGCGAAGTGCAACAGGCGCAAATCCAGCGCCAGCAGCGTCGCGAAAGCCAGCAAGCCAAGGCGCATTTGCCCGCCGAAACCCGCAATGGCGTGCACATCGAAGTAGTTGCCAATGTCGCCTCCAGCAGCGAAGCGGCAGACGCCTTTGCCAACGGTGCCGATGGCGTCGGCCTGTTGCGCACCGAGTTTCTCTTCGTCGATCGCCAGACGGCACCGGACGTCGAAGAACAGCGCGGCGCCTATCAAGCGGTCATCGATGCCATGGGCGACAAATCGGTGATCATTCGCACCATCGACGTCGGTGGCGACAAGCAACTCGACTACCTGCCGCTGCCCGCCGAGGCCAACCCGGTGCTCGGTCTGCGCGGCATTCGTCTGGCCCAGGCGCGCCCGGAAATTCTCGATCAGCAACTGCGCGCGCTGCTGCAGGTCAAGCCGTTGCAACGTTGCCGGATTCTCTTGCCGATGGTCACCGAAGTTGACGAACTGCTGCAGATTCGCCAGCGCGTCGACGCCTTATGTCTTGAGCTGGGCATTGCCGAGCGCCCGGAGATCGGCGTGATGATCGAAGTCCCCGCCGCCGCGCTGCAGGCCGAACAACTGGCCGAGCACGCCGACTTCCTCTCGATCGGCACCAACGATCTGTCGCAATACACCCTGGCCATGGACCGCGATCACGCTGGGCTGGCGGCGCGGGTCGACGCCCTGCATCCGGCGCTGCTGCGCCTGATCGCCATGACCTGCGAAGGCGCGGCGGTGCACAAGCGCTGGGTCGGTGTCTGCGGCGCCCTCGCCTCCGACCCGTTGGCGACGCCGGTGCTGATTGGCCTGGGCGTCACCGAATTGTCGGTGAGCCCGGTGCAGATCGGTGAGATCAAGGACCGCGTGCGCCAGGTGCACGAAGCCGAATGTCAGCGCCTGAGCCTCGACCTGCTCAAGCTCTCCAGCGCCGCCGCCGTTCGCCACGCCTGTCATCAACATTGGCCTCTGCGCTAACAAAAACAACAAGGACCAACGCCATGTACCAACTCTTCATCGAAGGCCTGCAACGCCTCGGCCGCGCGCTGATGCTGCCGATCGCGATCCTGCCGATCGCCGGCCTGCTGCTGCGCCTGGGCGACACCGACCTGTTGAACATCGCGATCATTCACGATGCCGGGCAAGTGATCTTTGCCAACCTGGCGATGATCTTCGCTATCGGCATCGCCGTCGGGTTCGCCAAAGACAACAACGGCACCGCCGGCCTGGCCGGGGTGATCGGTTATCTGGTGATGATCTCTACCCTCAAGGTGCTCGATTCGACCATCAACATGGGCATGCTCGCCGGGATCGTCAGCGGCCTGTTGGCCGGCGCGCTGTACAACCGCTTCAAGGACATCAAGCTGCCGGAGTATCTGGCGTTCTTCGGTGGCCGGCGTTTCGTGCCGATTGTCACCGGGTTCGCGGCGGTCGGACTGGGCGTGCTGTTCGGCTACATCTGGCCGCCGATCCAGCAGGGCATCAACGCGTTCGGCGCGCTGATGATGGAAAGCGGCAGCATCGGCGCGTTCGTCTTCGGCGTGTTCAACCGCCTGCTGATCGTCACCGGCCTGCATCACATCCTCAACAACATGGCGTGGTTCGTCTTCGGCAACTTCACCGATCCGACCACTGGGGCGCTGGTGACTGGCGATCTGTCGCGCTATTTCGCCGGCGACCCGAAGGGCGGCCAGTTCATGACCGGCATGTTCCCGATGATGATCTTCGGCCTCCCCGCCGCCTGTCTGGCGATGTACCGCAATGCCCTGCCGGAGCGGCGCAAGGTGATGGGCGGGATCTTTTTATCCATGGCGCTGACCTCGTTTCTGACCGGCGTGACCGAGCCGATCGAGTTCGCCTTCATGTTTCTCGCACCGCTGCTGTTCCTTCTGCATGCGCTGCTGACCGGGCTGTCGATGGCGATCACCAACGGCCTGAACATTCATTTGGGCTTTACCTTTTCCGGTGGCTTCATCGACATGATTCTCGGCTGGGGCAAATCCACCAATGGCTGGCTGGTGGTGCCTGTAGGCCTGGCTTACGCGCTCATTTATTACCTGGTGTTCGACTTCTGTATCCGCCGCTTCAACCTCAAGACGCCGGGACGCGAAGACGTGGCCACGGCAGAAAAAGCCGTGCTTTCGCAAACCGAACGCGCCAGCGCTTACATCAAGGCCTTGGGCGGCGCAGAGAATCTGCTGACCGTCGGCGCGTGCACGACCCGACTGCGCCTGGAAATGGTCGACCGCAACAAGGCGTCGGACGCCGGGCTGAAAGCGCTGGGCGCGATGGCCGTGGTGCGCCCGGGCAAGGGTGGCAGTTTGCAGGTCGTGGTCGGACCGCTGGCCGATAGCATCGCTGATGAAATCCGCTTGGCGATGCCGGCGCTGGGCCGTGGGGCGCTGGTTGACACTCCCGTGACAGTCGAGGAGCCGAAGACCGTTGCACTTGCCAGCAACGAGGCGCAGCAGTGGCTGAATGCTCTGGGCGGCCGCGACAATGTGCTGCAGCTTGATTGCATCGCCATGACCCGGATTCGCCTGCAACTGGCCGATGACAAGGCGTTGTCCGAGACGCAGCTCAAAGCGCTGGGCTGCCTGGGTGTCAGCCGCCTGGACGGTGGGGTCTGGCATTTGCTGGTGGGCGACAAGGCAGCGAGTTTGAGTGGGGCGCTGGAGGGGTTGGTCAGTCGCCGGGAGGTCAGCGCGCAGGTTTGAATCTGCGCTGGCGGGCCTCTTCGAGCAGGCTCGCCACCACCCAGACAGGCATTCCACAAAGAGGCTCCCGACACATACATATATACCACCCCGCAAAACACCTCCCTCGCCATGCTGAGCCTTCATCCTCAGCCTGGAGAAAGTGCCCGTGAGCACCCCCAAAGCACCCACCCCCGAAGAGATCAGAAGCGACCTCAACCAGATCGGCGATTATCTGTTCAACACACCCACGCCGCTGCTTCCCGAACACAAACCGACCACCGGACAGACCTACCTTAAACGCCTCAACGAACAGCTGAAAACCTACCGGACAAGCTATCAGCAACGCAGCCGTCTGCTTTTTCAGGAGCTGGACACCAGCGACCTGCAAAGCGAAAACGGCAAGAAGCTGATCGCAACCCTGAAGATCAGGCTCAACACCCAACTGATCAACATGGACCTGCGGGACCAGATCGACGGCAAGCCGGCAAAAACCTTCCTCAAATATGACGCGGGCTTCACCGCCATCGAACACGAGGCACAACAGGCCGTCAGTGATCGCCTGCTGCACCCGCAAGCCGGCGAGTTGCTGAAAAAAACCGGCCTGGGCCCGATGCTGCGTCCCGCCATGTATGCACTGCAGTTCAGCTATCAGGCCACCACCGTCGAATTGGCCGGCGCCTTTGTCGTCACGCAAAATGACAGCCCGCGAGTCACCGACCTGCTGAACGGCTCAAACGTCGGCTACGCCGTGCTGTTCACGCCCGCACGAGGCATCGAGTTCTTCAATTCTCTGACCGATCTCGATAGTCACCTGCGCGAGTCGCTGAATTCGCGCAGTGGCCGTCTCGACTTCATCCAAATGCTGCCGACGCGCTATCACGACGTCGGTGCCGCCGGGATCTGGCCGCTATCGCTCGCGCCAATCGACAGTAAACCCCTGTTCGAACACACCTACGACGCGCTGATCGAAAAACGCACGCAGGATATCGAGCGCGCCTTGAGCTTCGCCGACAACCCGCAACAAGACCCCGCGCTGTTGGTCACAGCGCTGGAAAAAGCGGTCACCGCCACCCTGCCGGATCTCACGCCGCGCCTGGAGTTACGCGCACTGACCCTGTTCGAACGCCACTTGCGCTACAGCGCACCGGATTGGTACCGCAGCGCCAGCAGCACAAAACAGATCGAACTGGCGCAGCACTTGAGCAACTACCAGCAGGCGCGGGAACGTTTGCTCGATCTGATGGAGCCCGTCGGCAGTCTGACCGCACTGGCGCGCCAGCAATGGCTGGAACGCCTGAGCGATGATCTGGAGATCGACGATCTCGAGCCGGAAAAACTGCAGATCAGCACCGATCGCCGAGTGCCGGGCTATGGCGTTTATACGCATCAATGCAATCTGCTCGATCTGTCCTTGCGCGGCCCGCACACGGGCGATGAATTGCCGGGCTCGGAATTCCTGAGCTACACCACGCTCACCTACGACGGCGCGCCCTTGCCGGAGCGTTATGCCGACTTGACACCGCAATGGCTGGTCAAGGAAGCGATAAGCCTGGAGCCGCGGGTTGACTTCAGTCGCCTGCAAAAAGACATGCACGCCCGAGCCGCAATCAAGCCCGCCATTGAGCGAATGCTTGATCAACGCATCGTCGCCCTCGCCCATACGGCAGTCCTGCAGGGGCACCTGCTCGACAGTGATTTGTCGTTGATCCAGCGCTTGCGCAGCGGCGGCGATCCGCTCCTGAGCGCCGCCACTCTGTCGGTGCACGGCGCACAACTGCAGGATGTATGGGTCTTGCGCCAGAGCGACGCCAGCGGCGCGGTCAAGCGTGTCTTGCTGTGCACCCCGCAGGCCCCTCGCGAGCGACAGTTCCAGGCCTTCGACAGTGAGCTTGAATGCCAGACCCATCTGCTGGGCTGGGCCACACACAGCGATACCGCCGACAGCATGACGGGCTACCTGATCAGCCGCGCACCGATGCGCTTTCGCCCGGCGCTGCGCAAAGTACTGGCGGGCCTGAGCTTCAGACCTGAGGCGATGGAACACCAGAAGGTCACTTTCGAACACTGTGGCGACCATCTCGTCTGCCTGAAGGCGATGGCCGTTCACATGCTCGCTACGCGCGTCGATGACTACGACTTCAGCACCCCCCTGTGGTATCGCTCGACCACCGCTGCCGATCGCAGACAACTCTCGACCCTGAGCGAAGAGGCCGAAGGCGCGTTGCGCGGTTTCAACCAGCACGCCTTGTCCGGCAGCCAATTTCCGGCTTTTGATGACTACGTACACCAACAGGCGAAGATCAGTCTGAACCGCCTGCTCAAGCGCTCGGCCAATGATGTCGACCCGGATACCGTCTGGGCCTACGCGCCGATGTCCATCGTGCCCTCATTGACGCCGAAACCGCTGACGTATACCCAGTTGTATCGCGACGGCTATGCCGATGGCGTCGGCTTTCTCGATGAGAAATTCTCCCGTTCGGCACGTTTCAAGGGGCCGCCGGGTATCGATGTCAGCAACCTGACCGCACAGAACGTCGCACGCTCGGTCACCGGGGTGTGGATCGGCGAACGCTACACCAACAAGGTCAGGGATGACCTGCAGAGCTCGACCAGCGAGGGCTACGATTTCAGACGCAACGCGACCCTGGCGATTACTCAGCGCCAGATGAAGGTCGCCGCGCTGGAATGCCAGCTGCAAGGACATATCAGCCGCAGCGATCGGCAATGGCTGGAGCAAAGCATCACCAGCATGGAGGAAACCTCGGGGCCGACGCGCACCAAATACCCGATCCATCGATTGATGATCGATGGCGAGTGGGTGATGGATGTGTGGCTGTTCAGCCATTCCGATAACCCGGTGTTGCTCTATACCCCGGACGCACCCGACGGTGTCAGGTTTCGCGAAGCGCGGCTGTTCAACTACCTGCTCCAACAGCAGGCCGGCATGATCGAATACCTCACCTCTCGGGTAGGCGTGAGTGCTCAGACGCGAGTGCGGACGTTCCTCGAAAACGCAAAAAAACAGCTCCCCAAAGACCTCGACAAGACTACGCCCAGCCCGGCGCGCTACGATTCAACGCCCGCCACCGCTGCCGTCAGCGATTTGCGCTCGGCGCTGTACAACATGAAGTTGCAGCGCCGGATCGACAACGTCCACGCCACGACCACCAGTCGAGCGCAGATGATCGCCGGGCTGATCTGGACCAGTGTCGAATGGCTCGCGGCCATTGCCACCGCCCCTTTCCCGCTGCTCAGTCTGAGCACCGGACTGCTCCTGGCTTTCAAGGACGCGATGCTCGCCCTGCACGCTTATCGGCAGGGTGACCACGGTGAAGCTTTCCAGCATTTGCTCGGTTACCTGTTCAACAGTGTCGGCGCGGTGCTGACCGATCTGCGCCCCGCCCTGCGCTCACTCAAGTTCGCGCGCCGACCGCTGCGCCAAGCGATCGCCAGTGCTGGCAACGAACAGCAGAATGTCGTGACCTTGGTCGATCAGGTAGCGCCTCGACCTGATTGGGATGACATGCGTCCGGTGGTTTTCAGAGGCCGGATTTACCTTGCCGGGAAAAATCCCGACGCACTCGGTCGTTATCTGCTCTATCGCAGCAAGCCGAACTCCCCTGACATCGTCTCGACCGGCATCCTCGTTGTTCGCAATTCAGACGGGGTGATGGTGCGCAGTGGCATGGTCGGCGGCGCGCCGAAATACGATGCCGTGCCAGACACACCGAGCCCACGCAAAGACTACGGCGTGGTGCCCAAATACCGGGAGCGCGTCGCGATGGTGATGAATCCGCAATTCCGCGACGACGTAATCAAGAGAGGTCAGGACTACATGGGCGTCTCGCCCCTCTCAACCATGACCGGCGTAGTTGAGGGTCTGGCCTCGACACGCGCCGCCTATATGGATCAGGTAGAAAAACTCACCACCGATGCCACAGGTCATTTCGCCGAACTCGCCGCCCTGCCCGCTCGCGCCGAAGTCCCGGCAGTTGCTGCCGATACTTCATTTGCGCAGTTGATCAACAGCGACGCATTCAAAGGGAAAAACCTGGTGATCGGCGCCCAACCCGGTTCCATCGCCAGCAAACAGGTGCTGATCGATTCTCTGGACGAACTCATTGCCAGCGGTTTCAAGCGCTTGCATGTCGAGTATCTGGCGGACGACATCTTTCATGCCAAGCTGGAAAATTTCAACAAGAAGCTCAGCTGGGAAAACATCAAAACCCACCTCAGAGGTGTTGACCACGCGCTGGGGCACACGGAGAAGGCGCCGTTCTCCTATCTGGCACTTATGCGCGCCGCCCGGAAAAAGAACTTGCGCGTCCATGCTCTGGACGCCTCGACCAGTTATCAACTGGAGCGCGCCATGACGCTGGCCGACGCCTCGCCGTTGACCCCACGAAGCAACAGCATCAGAAATTTTTATTCGCACAGGAAACTGTCTGCCGATATCGCCGACGCCCCCGACGAACGCTGGATCGTCCTCACCGAACAGTCACGCATGTGCACCTTCGACGAGACACCAGGCCTGGCCGACCTGCACGATGCCATCGCCGTGCGGATTGAAGACATCGACCTGGGTCAATCCGCACGCATCAGCCTCGATTCACCCGGTGCGATCAGCGGTGATGCAGCCGCGAAGGGAGATTATCTTGTGCAAATGCCGACTGCGTACAAGGCACCACGGGCCGTCCCGAAGCCAGTGGCACCGGCCGCGGCTTCCGCTCAATTGGGCAACTACGACATGGCGTCGTCGTTTCACGAGGGTGTGGTCAGGCTGATGCGCGACCGAAACGGCCTCGACACTTTCTTCAATCCCGCGAAAGAAGACCGTGAATTGTTCACGGCCTTTATCGCTACCCGACAGCGCCTGGGCAAAGCGGCCAGAGCCGCGTCCAGCGAATTCAAACATGCGAAGCCAGACGCGCTGCCGGTGATTGCCAGCGACGAAACCTTTGACACGTTTCTGCAAAAACTGGCCGACGGCCGCTTGAATCTGCTGATCGGAGAAAATCCAACCGAGGTGTCAGGCAAGGCGCTGCTCAGGAAACACATGAAGGCATTCAAGGATGCGGGTTATGACACGCTGTACCTTGCGAATATGTTCACCGATCTGCATCAGGCCGAACTGGATATTTTTCATCTGACGCAGCGCATGCCCGAGCGCCTCAGAGCCCATCTGCAAAAGCTGAGCGCGGACCGCCCGAGTGGTTATGTGGGTAACGACAATTTCAACGAGGTCTGTGAGGCGGCGGCCAAATACAACATCCGTATCCGCGCCATCGATTGCGTCGCCAGCTACCACGTCAAAGGGCTGCCGGATCCCGAGCTGTCGAGGAAAGAGATATTCAGCTATTTCGCCACGCAAGTGATCAAGAATGACCAATTGGTCCACGGGCCGCATAAATGGATGGCCCTCGTTGACGCCACGCAGACCAACTACAGCCTGGGGGTTCCGGGGCTGGGCGAGACGCTGGGCGCGGTCAGTCTTCACGTCCGCGACAGTACGCCTGGTCTGGCCAGCTCGATCCAACAGGGCGCGTGGTCGACAATGATTCCGGAAAAAGCGGTCAACACACGGGCCGTGCGCAGTGATTTCACCCTGAACATCGCGGTGCCTGGCAAAAAGAACATTGCGCCGACGCCGCCTGTCAGACGCAGCAAACTGACCCACCCCGGTATGTTCCTGATCGAAAACGAAGGCACTAGCGGAACACGTCTGGTGCATAAATCCAAAGCGGGTGAAATTGTCGTCACGCCGATTCAGGCCAACGACCAAGGCTTGTTGTTCATAGATCGCTGGGATAAGAAAGACCAGGGGTTCAAATACCTGCGAACGCTGATCGAGATGCTTGTGACCGACGTGAAACTGACCCAGGTGAAATAACACCGGTCCGCTTGCGCGTTGTGTAAAAACCACTGGGTCTGGAAGCCCAGTGGTTTTTTTATGACCGAAAGCAAGCGAACGGCCAGGGCCCGGGTTTCAGGTTCGCGGATCAACCCGATCCAGCGCCCGATTCACCGCCAGCTCCGCGAGCATGATGATCTGCTGAATGGCCAGCGCCGTATTGCGCTGCGGCCGCCCCAGCTGATCGGCGAAATCGCTGGCCAGAGTGTTGGCTGAAGCGAGGGATTCACAGGCGTGGGCCAGGAGGGTTTCGGTGTCGATTTCCGGCTGGATCACAAACATGGTGCTGGGCGGGTGCGGTTTGCCTGGCTGCGGGCACAGGTAAAAATCCAGAGCACGCTTGATCGCTTCGCGGTTTTTGGCGAGGTCGTCGGCGCGGATGGCTTGTTCGAGGGGGGTTGTGGGTTCGAGGGGTGGGTCGGGGACAGGCTTTGACATTGATACGTTCCTAATCAATAGCCAATCACTTGCCGTTTCTCACGCGGCGGAGTGGTGGCAGCAGTGTGCGGGGTGAGAAACCGGTAGGAACAAGCCCGGCCGGACCGAAGTCCGCCCGCACACAGCCGCCATAACAATGCAGACAGCAGAAATGCCGGCGGCGATTATGGTGGTACTGACTGTGGATTAACAGTTCCTAAGGGTTCTCACACCCGATCGCCGAGTTTTCGACGACCCCCACAGACTAGAGCCCACACGTCCGACGGACAACCTGAAAACCTTGTGGGAAGGTTCTGCGAACTCAGACACCGCTTTAAACACACGCCAGATCGGCTCCCACTCCTTGGGGAGAAAACCGGGGTGAGGGAGGATCCACCACGAAACCCAAGCGCACCGTGTATTTTTCTTCAGACCCACCGCAGAGCCCCATCTGCACACGGTCCGATTCACGCCTCAAAAACCCATTCGCCACTGGCCGGTCAGTGCTTGATTGCGGCTATTGCAACCCACTTCAGCGCTGTAGCCGACACTGAGTGTATGACGTGCAGAGATCCCGACGTCCAGACCGGCTGCAACCATCAGGCTATCGCGATCCAGAGCAGTGCCTTGAACACTGAACCCGGAACCGCCCAGGACGAAGGCCTGTCGGGTTTCGCTTTCAACGTCATCGTAAGTGTGGCGCCAACCAAGGCTCCCCCTAGGCGTTACGCTGATTCCGTTCTGTAACTGATTGAGATGCGCCATTCTCACACCGAAGGTGCTGCTGAAATTGTCCTGGGTCTGGGACTCAACGGCCAACGCGGCCAAGCCGCCTTTTTCAGTGAAGCCTTCGCGGTGATAACGTTGATACCCCAGATTGACGAACGGCTCGATGTTGAACCGGCCATCGCCGAGCAGATAGCCCAGTTCGGCAAAGGCTTGCTGGCTGTCGGCATCGTAATGGCCTTTAGGCCGGTCGCTGAAATTATCGAACTCAACTGTTCGCTTGCTATCTCCACGATGGCCACTGTACGCGCCCCCCAAGCGCAGCGCCAAAGGTCCGTCCTGCCGCATGGCATATGCGCCGACGTGCCAATTGTGCAGCGTGCCCTCGAAGTTGTGACTGTCGAGGCCAGTCTTCGAGTAACCACCGAGTACACCCAGGCGCCACTCGGGCGAGAGCGACCAATCCACGCCCAGCACACTGCCGGCGGTTCGTTGCTCAAGACCGGGCTCGCCATGTGAGCCATCCAGCTTGCCATAACTGCCGAGGCCTTGAAGCCAGAGGCGGCCCATTGCTCGAGGATCATTCAGACCGCGGACTGTGACTGGCTCGCCGGTGGCTGCCAGCATCGGCGACTGCGAGGACTCCATCCCAACCTGCAGGCCGCTGCCACTTCCCGCTTGATGCATGGCGTTGAGCATGCTTGTACCTACTTGGGCATTGGCGCTCAGGGCTGCGCTGCCCAGATTGGCAAAGCTGCTCCCGGCAAGACTTTCAATGGCCGCACCGGCGCTGGCTCGGGAAGTACCCAACAGCGCGTCATACAATGGGTTCTCCGTCTGCCACTCGCCCCAGAAATTGCCCCGACGGCCAATCGACTGAATACTGTCGACTGCCCGAACACCATTGGCAGTGCGAGCATATTCACTCAGATCGACATCGTTACGTGTATAGGTGATATCGACACGATTGGGCAGATAGCTGACCTTCGGTTCCACGAAGGCGTAATAGTTTTCACCGCTGACATGCTCGAAAGTGCCGGTGATACTGCCAGCCTCCAGCACGGTGTACTGGCTGCGCCACGGATATTCGCCGAAGGTGGTGTAAACCTTAAGGACAGAGCCGGTCAGGTTGGCATCGCCAGAAACGCGCGTCGTAGCTGCAGTGCCATCCGGGTTGATGGCAAACAGTAATGTCGAACCACGGCCCATATTCAGGTTGCCGTTGACTCTTGGCGCACCGATCAAGGTATTGACGTCCAGAGTGCCGTTGATATTCAGGTTTGAAACCGTACCGCCACCACCGTAAGACGCGTATTGATCAACCGTGACATCACCGGCGATTCCTCCTTGGTTGATCAGGTCAGCACTGTTGTAGACATGCGCGCCCTCGCTGAAATCACCCGAGCCGGTCAACGTCCACGTTCCGTGCTGCACTTGTAACGAAGCGAAGTTTCGACTCTCACCCAGGCTGGCGTCGCCGAAGCTGTTGTCATCCATGATCAGCGTATTGCGGCCGCTGCCGCCGTCCACCAGTCCCTCGAACCGGCTACCGCTTTTCAACGTGAGCGTGTCATCACCGCCCCCCATATCCAATGCGATGCCATTACCTGCGTCGATGATGCCGGCGTTGATAACGTGGTCGGAAAAATCACCAACGAACTTAACGCCAGTACCGGTCAAGCCACGAATGATGCCGTTGTTGAGCAACTGCGTAGCGGCCAGCGCCGAGCCGCCGCTGCCATCACTGACCACAATGCCGTCAACGCCTCCGCGAATCAGCCCGAAGCGCTGGCCTGCCAACAGCGAGCCGTTGTTGTTCACCGAGCCGCCGCCTATCGAGAGTCCCGCGTTCCCACCCTGAATACCGCCGAAGTTAGAGATCCCGGCAACACCCTCGGCGCGAACACCGTTGCTGTGATCATCGGCTTTAAGATCAGGATCTCCCCCCATGATAAGGCCGGTGTTACTGAGATGAACAACGCCTTCGGAGTAGACCCCTGATCCATTGCTTCCAGACACAATGCCCTGGTTACTCAACCGTATGTCCCGCTTGGCGGCAATACCGTGCCTGGCGCCGTATATCTGGCCATTGTTGTTGATCCGTACATCCACGGCGGTGCCGATATCGATACCATTGAACGCTCCGCGGCCAGGAGGCGTCGATTCGCGGGAAATGATCTCGCCGTCGTTGCTGATGTCAGCATGCGAGCCGGTTCTGATAGCGTCCCCACCTTCCGCGATGATCAGACCACCTTGGCTGTTGACGATGGTGGTTCGCGCGCGCTCGCCGATCACTGCGCTGAAATCAAGTGCTTGCCCGTTGAGCGCACGAATGATGCCCGCGTTCGTCAGCGTGCTTTCTCCGAAAGAATCCTGCGGGTTGCCCATGCGGATGGCATCCTGCGCGCCCTGGATCAGCCCACCTGAATAATTGGTGATGGCGTAATAACCCGAAGTGACGCCTGCGTGGCTGGTCTCGATGGCATTCGCGGCATTGGAAACAACCTGGCCATAGTTATAAACACGCAGATTGGGAATTGTGTTGGAAGTATGCAAATCAACGGCAGTTCCATCGACCACAACGCCACCGCTTCGGGACACCGTGAGGCTGTCACTCAACGTGAGTTGCTGCGGGGTCCCCGTGAAGAAATCAATCAACGTTTCCGTCGCATTCACCTGAAAGGAGAATCCGCTGAAGGTGATCAAGGCAATACGCAACGCGAGGTGGTGGCGGACAAACGGCATCGATGAAATCCTTTTCTTGTAGCCCGCCATCCTCGTCCATAGCGTTGTGACATTACAAGTGAGTTTCAGATCAAAATCAGAGATTTGCAGGTAAAAAAAACCGCTGATTCGATCAGCGGTTTTTTTGTTTCAGCAGCAAGAAAGATTAAAAATCTTCCAACCGCCACACCTCATAAGCCGGCGTCTCATACGGATGACTGAGCTTCAACGCCGCCACCACGGCAACGACAAGCTCAACCTTCCATTCCTCAACCCGCTCAACCTGCCCCGCCTCACCGATAAACGGCTGACTGCCGTCCAGAGGCCGAAACTGGCCAGCGCCAAGCACCTGCCAGGCACAGTGGTCATAGTCACCAATTCGCCCACCTCCGGCAGCGAACACAGCGCCCTTGACCACCTCGACATGGCTGTCAGGAACAAAAAAGGCAAGCTTGTACACAGGCCTCAGTTGACCCAGACGCGGGCGTTACGGAACATGCGCATCCACGGCGCGTCCTCGTTCCAGTCCTCCGAACGCCACGAGTTCTGCACCGCGCGGAACACTCGCTCCGGGTGCGGCATCATGATCGTCACGCGACCGTCACGGCTGGTAAGACCGGTGATCCCGCGCGGCGAGCCGTTCGGGTTGGCCGGGTAGGCTTCGGTGACCTTGCCGTGGTTGTCGACAAAACGCATCGCCACGCAACCGGACAGATCGGCTTCCAGCAGCGCTTCTTCGCTGGCGAACTCGGCATGTCCTTCACCGTGGGCGATGGCGATCGGCATGCGCGAACCGGCCATGCCCTGCAGGAAGATCGAGTTCGACTCCTGGATCTGCACCATCGCCACCCGCGCTTCGAACTGCTCGGAGCGGTTGCGCACGAAGTGCGGCCAGAACTCGCTGCCCGGGATCAGCTCGTGCAGGTTGGACATCATCTGGCAACCGTTGCACACGCCCAGCGTGAAGCTGTCGTTACGTTCGAAGAAGCCCTGGAACGCGTCGCGGGCGCGGCTGTTGAACAGCGCCGACTTGGCCCAGCCTTCACCGGCGCCGAGCACGTCGCCGTAGGAGAAACCGCCGCAGGCCACCAGGCCTTTGAACTCGTTGAGGTCGACACGACCGGCGAGGATGTCGCTCATGTGCACGTCGATCGCGCTGAAACCGGCGCGGTCGAATGCGGCGGCCATTTCCACCTGACCGTTGACGCCCTGCTCACGCAGCACGGCAACCTGTGGGCGAATGCCTTTCTTGATGTAAGGCGCAGCGATGTCCTGATTGACGTCGTAGCTGAGCTTGACGCTCAGGCCCGGGTTGTCTTCTTCCAGCAGCGCGTCGAATTCCTGCTCGGCGCAGTCGGCGTTGTCACGCAGACGCTGGATCTGGTAGCTGGTCTCGGCCCACTGACGCTGCAGCAGACGACGCTGGCCTTCGAACACGGTGTCACCGTTGAAGGTGATGTTGATCTGGCCATTGTTGATCGGCTGACCGATCACCGACACGCAGTCGCCCAGACCGGCGGCACTGAACTGCGCGAGGATGTCCGGGGTGGCGTCCTGGCGAACCTGGATCACCGCGCCGAGTTCTTCGTTGAACAGGATCGCGGCGATTTCCGACGCGGATTCGGCAACGCTGTCCAGGTTCAGGCTCAGACCGCAGTGGCCGGCGAAGGCCATTTCCACCACGGAGGTCAGCAGACCACCGTCGGAACGGTCGTGGTAGGCCAGCAAGTGACCGTCGGCGTTGAGGCCCTGGATCACGGCGAAGAAGGCCTTCAGGTCTTCGGCATCATCGACGTCCGGCGCGTGTTTGCCGAGCTTGCCGTGCGTCTGAGCAAGGATCGAAGCACCCATACGGTTCTGACCGCGACCGAGGTCGATCAGGATCAGGTCGGTGGTGCCCTTGTCCATGCGCAGTTCCGGGGTCAGGGTCTGACGGATGTCAGCCACTGGCGCGAAACCGGTAACGATCAGCGACATCGGCGAAGTCACGGTCTTGTCTTCGCCGTTGTCGTTCCAGCGCGTGGCCATGGACATCGAGTCCTTGCCAACCGGAATGGTGATGCCCAGCTCCGGGCACAGCTCCATGCCGACCGCTTTGACGGTGTCATACAGACGCGCGTCTTCACCCGGGTGGCCGGCCGCCGACATCCAGTTCGCCGACAGCTTGATGTCGGAGAGCTTGTTGATGCGCGACGCGGCAATGTTGGTGATGGTTTCGCCGATGGCCATGCGGCCCGAGGCCGGGGCGTCCAGCAGAGCCAGCGGAGTGCGCTCGCCCATTGCCATGGCTTCACCGGTGTAGACGTCGAAACTGGTGGCGGTGACGGCAACGTCGGCCACCGGTACCTGCCACGGGCCGACCATCTGGTCACGAGCGACGAGGCCGGTGATGGTGCGATCGCCGATGGTGATCAGGAAGCTCTTGCTCGCCACGGCCGGGTGATGCAGAACGCGTTCGATGGACTCGCTGATGTCGAGGTTCGACGGATCGAAGTCATCGCCCAGCTCGGCTTCGCGAACCACCGACCGGTGCATGCGCGGCGCCTTGCCGAGCAGCACTTCCAGTGGCATGTCCACCGGGTTGTTGCCGAAGTGGCTGTCGGTCACGGTCAGTTGCGGTTCGGCGGTGGCTTCACCGACGACGGCAAACGGGCAGCGCTCGCGTTCGCAGATCGCCTGGAAGCGCTCGAAGTCTTCCGGGCCGACCGCCAAGACGTAACGTTCCTGGGATTCGTTGGACCAGATCTCGTGCGGGGCCATGCCCGGCTCGTCATTGGGGATGTTGCGCAGTTCGAAACGGCCACCGCGGTCGCCGTCATTGACCAGTTCCGGGAAGGCGTTGGACAGACCGCCCGCGCCGACGTCGTGGATGAAGCTGATCGGGTTCTTGTCACCCAGTTGCCAGCAACGGTCGATGACTTCCTGGCAGCGACGCTCCATTTCAGGGTTTTCACGCTGTACGGAAGCAAAATCCAGATCCGCCGAGCTGGTGCCGGTGGCCATCGAGGAAGCGGCGCCGCCGCCCAGACCGATCAACATCGCCGGGCCGCCGAGCACGATCAGCTTGGAGCCGACGACGATCTCGCCTTTCTTGACGTGCTCTTCGCGGATGTTGCCCATGCCGCCGGCGAGCATGATCGGCTTGTGGTAACCGCGCACTTCATCACCGTGCGGGGTGCTGATCGCCTGCTCGAAGGTACGGAAGTAGCCGGTCAGCGCCGGACGGCCGAATTCGTTGTTGAACGCGGCGCCGCCAAGCGGGCCTTCGATCATGATGTCCAGCGCAGTGACGATGCGCTCAGGCTTGCCGTACGGCACTTCCCACGGCTGTTCGAAGCCCGGGATCTGCAGGTTCGATACGGTGAAACCGGTCAGGCCGGCCTTCGGCTTGGCGCCGCGACCGGTTGCACCTTCGTCACGGATCTCGCCACCGGAACCGGTGGATGCGCCCGGGAACGGGGCGATCGCGGTCGGGTGGTTGTGGGTTTCGACCTTCATCAGGATGTGCACCGGCTCCTGCACCGCGCCGTACTGGCGGGTTTCAGGGTTCGGGAAGAAGCGGCCGGCAACATTGCCGACGATCACCGAAGCGTTGTCCTTGTAAGCCGACAACACGCCTTCGCTGTGCATCTGATAGGTGTTCTTGATCATGCCGAACAGGCTTTTTTCCTGGCTCTGGCCGTCAATGTCCCAACTGGCGTTGAAGATCTTGTGGCGGCAGTGCTCGGAGTTGGCCTGGGCGAACATCATCAGTTCGATGTCGTGCGGGTTGCGCTTGAGACCGTTGAAGGCATTGACCAAGTAGTCGATCTCGTCTTCGGCCAAGGCCAGGCCCAGCTCGGTGTTGGCCTTTTCCAGCGCGGCGCGGCCGCCACCGAGGATGTCGATGGCGGTCAGCGGCTTCGGCTCGGCGTGGCTGAACAGACCGGCGGCCTGCTCGAGGTTGGCCAGCACGATCTGGGTCATGCGGTCATGCAGCGCGTCCGAAATCAGCTGGGCTTCGGCTTCGCTGAACTGCCCTGCAACATAGAAGGCGATGCCGCGTTCCAGGCGCTGGACCTTGCTCAGGCCGCAGTTGCGGGCGATGTCGCTGGCCTTGCTCGACCACGGCGAGATGGTGCCGAAACGCGGCAACACCAGAAACAGACGACCGGTCGGCTCTTGAACCGGAACACTTGGGCCGTACTTCAGAAGGCGCGCTAGCACCTGCTGTTCGTCGCCGGTCAGGACGCCGGTGACTTCGGCGAAGTGAGCGAATTCAGCATACAGGCCACTGACAGCTGGAACCTTCTGGCTCAGTTGCTCAAGGAGTTTGCTGTGGCGAAAGGCAGAAAGGGCAGGAGCGCCGCGCAGGATCAACATCTTCGGGACAGCCTCGGGAAGGGGTGTGCTTTGAGGCCGTGCATTCTAGCCTAAACCGACCTCAACATCACCCGAAACGCTACGCACGGTTGCACTCGGGTAGCGATCTGTGTTTCTGCCTCCGGGGTCAGGTAAATCGGGCGTTCAGGGACGGCTTATTTTTACTGTAACAAAGTGCCGGCAAGGCCCGTATTCAAGGGATTTCGCTCGGATTTGTGATCGCTAGCAGACTACTCCTACGCTGTCGAGATATGGCGCCCGTGGCCGTTTGCGTATACTGCGCAGATGTTTTTCCCAACGGCTTTGCGTCCGCGATACGCCAAATGGCTGATCGCAACCGGACTCTTCCTGATGCTCGGTGGTTGTGTTGATAAACCCAACACACTCGAGCGCGTAAAGGAGGACGGTGTGCTGCGCGTGGTTACCCGCAACAGCCCCGCCACCTACTTTCAGGATCGCAGCGGTGAAACCGGCTTCGAATACGAGCTGGTGAAGCGCTTTGCCGACGATTTGGGCGTCGAGCTGAAGATCGAAACCGCCGACAACCTCGACGACCTGTTCAATCAGGTCGGCAAGCCGAACGGACCGGTGCTCGCGGCGGCCGGTCTGGTCAGCAGCGACGAGCGCAAGAAACAGGTGCGGTTCTCCCACTCCTACCTTGAAGTTACCCCGCAGATCATCTACCGCAACGGCCAGTCGCGGCCCACCGATCCGGCGGATCTGGTCGGCAAGAAGATCACCGTGCTCAAGGGCAGCACCCACGCCGAGCAACTGGCCGAGCTGAAACAGAAATATCCCGGTATCGAATACGAAGAATCCGACGCGGTTGAAGTGGTCGATCTGCTGCGCATGGTCGATGAGGGCCAGATTGACCTGACCCTGGTCGACTCCAACGAAGTGGCGATGAATCAGGTGTACTTCACCAACATCCGCGTGGCCTTCGACCTTGGCGACGCGCGCAGTCAAAGCTGGGCGGTTGGTCCGGGCGAAGACAACAGCCTGCTCAACGAAATCAACGCCTACCTGGACAAAGTGCAGAAGAACGGCACCCTGCAGCGCCTGAAAGACCGCTACTACGGCCACGTCGATGTCCTTGGTTACATGGGCGCTACCACCTTCGCCCAGCATCTGCAGCAGCGCCTGCCGAAATACGAACAGCACTTCAAGAATTACGCAAAGAAAGAGAAAGTCGACTGGCGCCTGCTCGCCGCCATCGGTTATCAGGAATCGCTGTGGCAGCCGACGGTGACCTCGAAAACCGGCGTCCGCGGTCTCATGATGCTGACCCAGAACACCGCCCAGGCGATGGGCGTGTCCAACCGCCTCGACCCCAAGCAGAGCATCATGGGCGGCGCCAAGTACCTGGCCTACATGAAGGATCAGCTCGACGATTCGATCCAGGAGCCGGACCGCACCTGGTTTGCCCTGGCGGCGTACAACGTCGGCAGCGGCCATCTGGATGACGCGCGCAAACTGGCGGCGAAGGAAGGACTGAATCCGGACAAGTGGCTGGACGTGAAAAAGATCCTGCCGCGACTGTCGCAGAAGCAGTGGTACAGCAAGACCCGTTATGGCTACGCCCGCGGCGGCGAACCGGTGCATTTCGTGGCGAACATCCGGCGCTACTACGACATCCTGACCTGGGTGACCCAGCCGCAGCTGGAGGGCGACCAGGTGGCCGAAGGCAACCTGCATGTGCCGGCGATCGACAAATCAAAACCGGCGCAAGAGCACGCCCCGCTCTAACCCACACCACGTACCCCATGTGGGAGCGAGCCTGCTCGCGAAAGCGTCGTGTCAGTCGACATTATCTTTGACTGATACATTGTTTTCGCGAGCAGGCTCGCTCCCACAGGGATTTTGTGTAGCTGCTCAGGATTTGGCAGCGGCCAGGATCAGCGCTTTCATTTCGGACACAGCCGACTTGAAACCGACGAACAACGCATGCGCCACCAGCGCGTGGCCGATGTTCAGTTCGTTGATGCCCTTGATCGCCGCCACGGCCTCGACGTTGTGGTAATGCAGGCCATGCCCGGCATTGACGATCAGGCCCTGCGCCAGACCGAATGCCACGCCATCAGCGACACGCTTGAGCTCTTCAGCCACTTCGGTCGGGGTTTCGGCATCGGCGTAACGCCCGGTATGCAGCTCGATGGCCGGTGCACCGATGCGCCTGGACGCGGCGATCTGACGCTCGTCAGCATCGATGAACAGCGACACTTCGCTGCCGATTTTCGATAAACGTTCGACCGCAGCCCTGATGCGCTCTTCCTGGCCCGCTACATCCAGGCCACCTTCGGTGGTCAATTCCTGACGTGTTTCCGGGACCAGACAGATGTGCGCCGGGCGAATGCGCTCGGCGAACGCCATCATTTCTTCAGTGACGCCCATTTCGAAATTCATGCGCGTTTGCAGCACATCCTTGAGCAGCAGCACGTCGCGCTCCTGAATATGCCGGCGATCTTCGCGCAGGTGCACGGTGATGCCATCGGCGCCCGCCTCTTCTGCGTCCAGCGCCGCCTTGACCGGGTCCGGGTAGCGCGTGCCACGGGCCTGACGCAGGGTGGCGACGTGGTCGATGTTCACGCCGAGAAGAATGCGATTGCTGCTGGTCACGGATGCGCTCCTGAATTGAGAGATTCGGCGCACAGCATATCAGGGCTTGCGAAACAGCTCGCGACTGACAAGCGGACGCCCGCCCAAATGTACCGCGAGTGCCTGGCGCATCAGACGCTTGGCCGCTGACAGCGCACCGGGCGCCGACCAGTCGGCTTCGGCCATGGCCAGCAGTTCAGTGCCGTTGAACAGGCCCGGCTGCAGCAGATAAACCCGCTCGAGTCCGGCGTCCACTTGTAACCGGTAGAGACCGTCCGCAGCCACAGGCTCACCGTGAATGTCGGTGTTCATGGAGAAGCCGTAGCCGAGATCATCAAGCAATCGCCATTCGAAGGAGCGCAGCAACGGTTCCAGTGGTCGACCTTCGGCCAAGGCCAGCAGGGTCGCGGCATAGTGGTCGAACACTCCTGGGTGCGGATCTTCCGCGGGCAACAGGCGAATCAGCAATTCATTGAGATAGAGACCGCTGAACAGCGCCTCGCCGTTGAGCCATGCGGAGGTACCGGAGCTCTCCATACGCCCGACATTCTTCAGCTCACCCTTGCCACGGAATTCAACCTCCAGCGCCACGAACGGCCGCGCCAGTGTGCCGGCCTTGCCCCGCGCACTGCGCAACACCGCCCGCAGCCGACCTTGCGGCGTGAGGAAATCCACCAGTGCACTGGTTTCGCGGTAGGCGCGCGAGTGCAGGACGTAGGCGGGTTGGGCGGGAGGCGGGGTTTGCGACATTGAGTTCTCGATGAAGAAACGCGGTTTTACATTCAACTCAAAACCACTGTGGGAGCGAGCCTGCTCGCGAAAGCGGAGTGACAGTCAACATCGATGCTGAATGTTACATCCTCTTCGCGAGCAGGCTCGCTCCCACAGTGGGTATCGGTGTTCTCGAGATCGCTACTTACAGGTCGCCGTAACCCAGCGAACGCAGCGCGCGCTCGTCATCAGACCAGCCGCCCTTCACCTTGACCCACAGGTTGAGCATGATCTTGGAGTCGAACAGCAGCTCCATGTCCTTGCGCGCTTCGGTGCCGATGCGCTTGATGCGCTCGCCCTTGTCGCCAATGATGATTTTCTTCTGGCCGTCACGCTCGACGAGAATCAGCGCGTGGATGTGCAGGGTCTTGCCCTGCTGCTTGAACTCTTCGATTTCGACGGTGATCTGGTACGGCAGCTCGGCGCCCATCTGACGCATGATTTTCTCGCGCACCAGTTCGGCAGCGAGGAAGCGGCTGCTGCGGTCGGTGATCTGGTCTTCCGGGAAGAAGTGATCGTTCTCCGGCAGGTGATCGGCGATGACCTTTTCCAGCGCATCGAGATTGTGCCCGTGCTGCGCGGAAATCGGGATGATCTGGGCGTTAGGCAATTGTTCCTGCAACCAGCTCAGGTGCGGCATCAGCTCGGCTTTGTCTTCGATGCGATCGGTCTTGTTCAGCGCGACGATCAGCGGACCGGTCACATACTGCACACGTTCGAGCACCATCTGGTCTTCGTCGGTCCACTTGGTGCGGTCAACAACGAAGATCACCACGTCGACGTCTTTCAACGCCGCCGAAGCGGTTTTGTTCATGTAGCGGTTCAGGGCCTTTTCGCCGCCCTTGTGCATGCCCGGGGTGTCGACGTAGATCGCTTGCACATCGCCCTCGGTCTTGATGCCGAGCATGTTGTGCCGCGTGGTCTGCGGCTTGCGCGAAGTGATCGCGAGCTTCTGCCCGAGGATGTGGTTGAGCAGCGTCGACTTGCCGACGTTGGGACGGCCGACGATGGCAACATAGCCACAGCGAGTTGCGTTTGTATCAGTCATTGCCATTCTCCACGCCCAGGGCAATCAGTGCTGCAGCGGCCGCTACCTGTTCGGCAATGCGACGGCTGACACCCTGACCTCGGCTTTTCTCATTCAGTAAGACCACTTCGCACTCGACGAAGAAGGTTCGGCAGTGCGGTTCGCCCTGGATATCCACCACTTCGTAGCGGGGCAGTTCGCAACTGCGCGATTGCAGGTGTTCCTGCAAGCGGGTTTTCGGATCCTTGTTGGTGTCGACCAGCGTCAAGCCTTCGAACTCACCGGCCAGCCAGGCCAGTACGCGCTCACGGGCGACGTCCATGCCGGCGTCGAGGTAGATCGCACCGATCAGGGCTTCGAGGGCATCGGCGAGAATCGATTCACGACGGAACCCACCGCTCTTCAGTTCACCCGAACCCAGGCGCAGATAATCGCCGAGGTCGAAACCGCGAGCCAGTACGGCCAGCGTCTCACCTTTCACCAGGCGTGCGCGCAAACGCGACAACTGGCCTTCGCGGGCCAGCGGAAAGCGATCGAAAAGCGCCTCGCCAGCGACGAAGTTGAGGATGGCATCGCCGAGGAATTCCAGACGCTCGTTGTTGCGCCCGGCAAAACTGCGGTGCGTGAGGGCCAGAAGCATCAGTTCCTGGTCCTTGAAGGTGTAACCGAGCTGGCGCTCGAGACGACTTAGAGAAACGCTCACGGTTTACCCACGCTGAGTTCGTGGCTGGTTTCCACGGCCATCGCCGGGGTACGGCGCAGGCCTGGGACAATTAACGCTGTGTTCAAAAAATAGATCCTGGCGATTGCGAAGCCGATTGTACCGGCTCCAGAAATGCATTCGGCGCTGTGGTCAACAGCGCCGTGTGTAGTTACTTGATCAGACCGACCCGCGAGAAATTCGGCAGGTGGCTGAGTTTCGGCTCCGGCCAGCTCATCCAGACCGCGAAGGCCTTGCCGACGATATTGCGGTCGGGGACCATGCCCAGCAGATCCTTGGGAATGTTCGGATCATCCCAATAGCGACTGTCGTTCGAATTGTCGCGGTTGTCACCCATCATGAAGTAGTGCCCGGCAGGCACCGTCCACGACCGATCCGGAGTGGCGCGGTAGCGGCTCATTTCCTTGCGGATCAGGTGCTCGGCTGCACCGAGTTTTTCCTGGTAGAGCTCCGCGCTGCCCAGCGATCCCGCTTCGGCGCCGACCATCTTCTCGGCAATCGATTCGCCGTTGACGAACAGACGCTTGTCGGCGGTGTAACGCACCGTGTCACCCGGAAGGCCGACCACACGCTTGATGTAGTTGACGTTCGGGTCGCTCGGGTAGCGGAACACCATGACATCGCCGCGCTGCGGATCACCGACTTCGATGATCTTCTTGTCGATCACCGGCAAACGGATCCCGTAGGAAAACTTGTTCACCAGAATGAAGTCGCCGACGTCCAGGGTCGGTTTCATCGAGCCGGACGGAATCTGGAACGGCTCCACCAGGAACGAACGCAGCACCAGCACAATGAACAGCACCGGAAAGAACGACTTGCCGTATTCGACCAGCAGCGGCTCTTTGTTCAGCTTCTCGACCACCACAGGCTCGGGCTGGCTGACACTGCCTTGATAAGAGGCAATGGCAGCCCGCCGACGCGGTGCCAGGAACAGCAGATCAATCAACGCCAACAGGCCGCAGACGAACACGGCGATGACCAGCAACAGCGGGAAATTTAGCGACATAGGACCTGATTATTCCAACCTGAGCACGGCGAGGAAGGCTTCCTGTGGAATTTCCACGTTGCCGACCTGTTTCATGCGTTTCTTACCGGCCTTCTGCTTCTCGAGCAGTTTCTTCTTACGACTGACGTCACCGCCGTAGCATTTGGCCAATACGTTCTTTCTGAGCGCCTTGACGGTTGTCCGGGCCACGATCTGACCACCAATGGCGGCCTGAATCGCCACGTCGAACATCTGACGAGGAATCAGTTCTTTCATCTTCTCGGTCAACTGGCGACCTTTGAAGTGCGAATTGTCACGGTGCACGATCAATGCCAGGGCATCGACCTTGTCGCCGTTGATCAGCACGTCCAGTTTCACCAGATTAGCCGATTGGTAACGATCGAAATGGTAGTCCAGCGAAGCATAGCCGCGGCTGGTGGATTTGAGACGGTCGAAGAAGTCCAGGACCACTTCGTTCATCGGCAGGTCGTAGGTGACTTGCACCTGATTGCCAAGGAACAGCATGTCGACCTGAACGCCGCGTTTCTCGATGCACAGGGTGATGACGTTGCCCAGGTGCTCCTGCGGTACGAGGATATTGGCGCGCACGATTGGCTCGCGCATGTCCTCGATCGCCGACACGTCCGGAAGCTTCGACGGGTTGTCGACGTAAATCGTTTCACCGGTTTTCAGCACCAGCTCGAAAATTACCGTCGGCGCGGTGGTGATCAGGTCCAGGTCGTACTCGCGCTCGAGGCGCTCCTGGATGATTTCCATGTGCAGCATGCCGAGGAAGCCGCAACGGAAACCGAAGCCCAGGGCGTCGGAGCTTTCCGGGGTGTACTGCAGCGACGAGTCGTTCAGGGTCAGCTTCTGCAGTGCTTCGCGGAAATCCTCGAAGTCATCGGAGCTGACCGGGAACAGACCGGCGTAAACCTGCGGCTGGATGCGTTTGAAGCCCGGCAGCACCGGCACATCAGGCGTGGAACTGAGCGTCAGGGTGTCGCCGACCGGGGCACCGTGGATGTCCTTGATGCTGGCGATGATGAAGCCCACTTCGCCGGCCTTGAGGTCAACGGTAGCGGTGTGTTTCGGGTTGAACACGCCAACGCTGTCGACCAGGTGCACCTTGCCGGTGGACTTGACCAGAATCTTGTCGCCCTTCTTCACCCGGCCATGGCGTACACGTACCAGGGAGACAACGCCCAGGTAGTTGTCGAACCAGGAGTCGATGATCAACGCTTGCAGCGGATCTTCGATGTTGCCGGTCGGCGCGGGAATGGTGTGGACCAGACGTTCGAGCACTTCGTCGACACCCAGGCCGGTCTTGGCGCTGCAGGTGACGGCGTCGGTGGCGTCGATGCCGATGATCTTCTCGATCTCGTCCTTGACGCGATCCGGCTCGGCCTGGGGCAGGTCGATCTTGTTCAGCACCGGCATGACCTCGAGGCCCTGCTCGATGGCGGTGTAGCAGTTGGCCACGGACTGGGCTTCCACGCCCTGCCCCGCATCGACCACCAGCAAGGCGCCTTCGCACGCGGCCAGGGAACGGCTGACTTCGTAGGTGAAGTCGACGTGGCCCGGGGTGTCGATGAAGTTCAGCTGGTAGGTGATGCCATCTTTGGCTTTGTAATAGAGGGTAACGCTGTGGGCCTTGATGGTGATCCCGCGTTCACGCTCAAGATCCATGGAATCCAGTACCTGGGCTTCCATTTCACGCTCGGCCAGGCCGCCGCACATCTGGATGAAACGGTCAGCCAGCGTCGACTTGCCATGGTCAATGTGGGCGATGATGGAGAAATTGCGGATATGACTCAAATCACTCACGGATCAACACTCAAAAAGGCTGCAGGCTTGGCCCGCCGAAAAATAGCCGGGAATTGTACCTGATACACGGCGCAAGCGTCACGTTCGCCTGTCACCCGGATCGCATGCAAAAACGCCCCGGTCTGGCGACCGAGGCGTTTTCAGGGTTCAGGCGCTGAATGAAAGCTTGTTCATCAGCCCGCTCGCCTGAGCAGCCAGACACCCGCCAGCGCACACACGCCGGCCGGCACCAGCACCGCAAACAGCGGCGAGAAACCGAATACCAGACTGGATGGGCCCAGCAGATCCTGGACGATACGGAAGGTGAATCCCACCAACACGCCGGTGAAGACCCGCTGACCGAGGGTCACCGAACGCAGCGGGCCGAAGATGAACGAGATCGCCATCAGCACCAGCGCCGCAGTCACCAGCGGCTGCAACACCTTGACCCAAAATGCCAGCCAGTAACGGCCATTGCTCAGGCCCTGCTCGGCCAGATAGTGGATGTAGCCCCACAGACCGCTGATCGACAGCGATTCAGGGGCCATGACCACGGTACTGAGCAGTTGCGGGCTCAACGCGACGTCCCATTGCTCGCTCGGGGTATTGACGACTTCAGTACTGCGCTCATGGAACAGCGTGGTGGCAACGTCGGTGAGCTGCCACTTGTTGCCGTCGAACTCGGCCTTTTTGGCGAAGCTGGAGCTGAGCAGATGGCGCTCTTTGTCGAAGTGATAGCGCGTCACGCCGTACAACAGACCGTTCGGTTGCACCGCGTTGATGTGGATGAATTCTTCACCCTGACGGTGCCACATACCGTGTTTGGCGCTTTGCGCATCGCCGCTGCCCTGGGCCAGCGAGCGATTGGCCTGGGCCATGCTCTCGGTGGCCGGGGCGACATATTCGCCGATCAGCACGCCGGCGAGCATCAGCACCAGCATCGGCTTCATGACGGCCCAGACGATACGGCCGATCGACACGCCGGCGGCGCGCATGACGGTCAGCTCACTGCTGCTGGCCAGACTGCCGAGACCGATCAGGCAGCCGATCAGTGCAGCCATCGGCAGCATTTCGTAGAGCCGGCGCGGCGCGGTCAACACCACGAAACCGAGCACATCGACCAAGGTGTAGGTGTCGCTGACGTCGCCCATTTCATCGATGAAGGCAAACAGCGTCGCCAGGCCGAGGATGATCGCCAGCACGGCGATGATCGCCATGAATACGCTGCTGCCGATGTAGCGGTCGAGTTTAACCACGGGCCACCTCCAGCGCGGCGCTGCGACGGCTGGCCAGCTTCAGGCGCATCGGCTCCCAATAGAGCAGGCCGAGGCCGATGACCAGGAAGATCGCGTGCACCCACCACAAGCCAAGGGCCGGCGGGATCTTGCCTTTTTCGAGGGCGCCGCGGGCGGCAATCAGGATGGTCAGGTAAGCCATATAAAGAAGAATCGCCGGCAGCAGCTTGAGGAAACGCCCCTGACGCGGATTCACCCGCGACAGCGGCACCGCCATCAGGGTCACGATGAACACCAGCAACGGCAGGGACATGCGCCATTGCAGTTCGGTTTTCGAACGGATGTCGTCACTGCCCCACAGGGACGAGGTCGGCATCGCGTCACGATCGGTGACTTCTTCGCTGACATCCGGCTTGGGCAGCAGCACGCCGTAGGTTTCGTAATGGATGGCACGATAGTCGGCCTGACCCGGACTGCCGTCATAGCGATAACCGTTGTCGAGAATCAGGTAGCGATTGCCGTCGGGGCGAATTTCCTGACGGCCCGATTCGGCAACCAGCACGGAAATCCCGCGATCCTTCTGGTCGGCGCCAAGGTTTTTCTGCGAGATGAACACGCTGCCGAGATTGACTCGATCGTCGCTCAGGGTTTCGGTATAGGTCACTCGAGTACCGTCACGCAACGCCTGGAAGCGGCCCGGTTCGAGCGTATCGAACTCGGTCAGCGCGTCCTGCTTGTTCAGCAACAGCTGAAACTGGTTGGCGCCCTGCGGAGCCAGGCCAAGGCTCAGCCACGCCACCACCAGTGCCACCAGCGTCGCCGGAAACAGGGTCATGCGAAACAGTTTCTGCTGGCTCATGCCGGTGGCCGAGAGCACGGTCATTTCGCTTTCGAGGTACAGGCGACCGTAGGCCAGCAGGATCCCGAGGAACAGGCCCAGCGGCAGAATCAGTTGCAGGAAACCCGGCAGACGAAAGCCCATGATCAGGAACAGCGAGCCCGGATCGAGCTGACCGGCCGCAGCCTGCGCCAAGTATTTGATGAAGCGACCGCTCATGATGATGACCAGCAGCACGGCACTTACGGCGCTGAGGGTCAACAGGACTTCGCGGGACAGATAACGGAAGACGATCAAACCAGACACTCCAGGGTTGTCAGGCTAAGGCGGCCAAACAAGCAAACACATCGACCGCCCGCCATGCAGAGCGGTCGAAAAAAGATGCGGCATTATCCTGTGATTGGGTGCGCCTGTCACTGCACACACTCATCCATCTCTGTAATCCTTTGCTGATCGTACAACCTAGGGGGCGTTCTCAATTAGTTTTCACACCGCGCCGGGTCTGCTGTTGTGCAGGACAAGGCGCGAGAAGCGTGGTTTGGTCATTCCAGATAAGCTTCGAGCAACGCAGCCCTGCACAACAGCAGGCCCGGCCCTTCGGGTTGTGCCTTAAAGCCGGCCAGTCTGCGTTGCAGGCCTTGGAAAGGGAACAACCATTCCCAGCGGCCTGCGCCTTGCCTGGCTGGCTTTAAGGCGACAACGCGGTGTGAAAACTAATTGAGAACGCCCCCTAGGGTTGTCAGGCGCGGGGAGCGAGGTTCAAACTGCGGCCCTTGTCGCGGGCTTTGGCCTGCGCCTCTTCTATTTATAAGCAGGCGACTGCGGACAGCGTCGAACGCCTGCATGTTGACCATTCATTAGGGATCCGGACATGGAACTGGTTGTAAAAAGCGTTAGCCCAGAAACGTTGAAAACCGCCACCCTGGTGGTTGCCGTCGGCGAAGGCCGCAAACTCGGTGTCGCCGCCAGACTGGTCGACGAGTCGAGCGGTGGTGCGATCAGCACCGTGCTCAAGCGTGGCGACCTGGCCGGCAAGGTCGGGCAAAGCCTGTTGCTGCACAGCCTGCCGAACCTGAAAGCCGAGCGCGTGTTGCTGGTCGGCGTGGGCAAGGACGAAGAACTGGGCGACCGTCCGTTCCGCAAAATCGTCGCCGGCATCCTCAACACCCTCAAAGGCCTGGGCGGCGGCGATGCCGTGCTGGCGCTGGATGAAGTCATCGTCAAAGGCCGCGACAGCTACGGCAAGACCCGTCTGCTGGCGGAAACCCTGGTCGACGGCGGCTACACCTTCGACCAGTTCAAGAGCCAGAAATCCGAACCGCGCGCCCTGAAGAAAATCACCCTGCTGACCATCAAGGCTGCACAGGCCGAAGTACAGCGCGCCGTGAACCACGCCACCGCAATCGCCAACGGCATGGCCTTCACCCGCGATCTGGGCAACCTGCCGCCGAACATCTGCCACCCGACGTTCATGGGCGAACAGGCGAAAAACCTCGGCAAAGAGTTCAAGGATCTGAAAGTCGAAGTACTCGACGAGAAGAAGATCAAATCCCTCGGCATGGGTTCGTTCTATGCCGTTGGCCAGGGCAGCGCCCAGCCGCCGCGCCTGATCGTCATGCAATACAACGGTGGCAAGAAATCCGAGAAGCCGTACGCGCTGGTCGGCAAGGGCATCACCTTCGACACCGGCGGCATCAGCCTGAAGCCGGGCGCCGGCATGGACGAGATGAAGTACGACATGGGCGGCGCTGCCTCTGTGTTCGGTACGCTGCGTGCGGTGCTTGAGCTGAAACTGCCGATCAACCTGGTGTGCATCCTCGCCTGCGCCGAAAACATGCCGAGCGGCAACGCGTCGCGTCCGGGCGACATCGTTACCACCATGAGCGGCCAGACTGTGGAAATCCTCAACACCGACGCCGAAGGCCGTCTGGTGCTGTGCGATGCGCTGACCTACGCCGAGCGCTTCAAGCCACAAGCGGTGATCGACATCGCCACTTTGACCGGTGCTTGCGTGGTAGCCCTGGGCGCCCATACTTCCGGCCTGCTGGGCAACAACGACGAACTGATCGACCAGTTGCTCAGCGCCGGCAAGGCCGCCGACGACCGCGCCTGGCAACTGCCGCTGTTCGATGAGTATCAGGAGCAACTGGACAGCCCGTTCGCCGACATCGCCAACATTGGCGGGCCGAAGGCCGGCACCATCACCGCCGCCTGCTTCCTGTCGCGCTTCACCAAGAACCTCAACTGGGCGCACCTGGACATCGCCGGCACCGCATGGACCAGCGGCGGCAAGGACAAGGGCGCCACTGGCCGTCCGGTTCCACTGCTGACCCAGTACCTGCTGGATCGCGCCAAAGCCTGAACCTGCTGAGGGGCGGCGTCGCTTCATGGCGACGCCGCTCGCTGCTCTGGAACCGCAATGACCAAAGTCGACTTCTACATCCTGCCGAGCGCCGATCCTTCGGCGCGCCTGGATTTTGCCTGCAAGCTCACCGAAAAAGCCTGGCGCATGGGCCATCGCATCTACCTGCATTGCAGCGATGCAAGCCAGCGGGACGATCTCGATGCGCGCCTGTGGGCTTTCAAGGGCGAAAGCTTCGTGCCCCACGGCCCTGCCGACAGTGAACCGGACGGCTTGATCGTGCTGGGACTCGGGGAAGACTGCGGTGAGCATCAGGATCTTCTGGTCAACCTCGACCTGAAAGTCCCGGCCTTCGCCAGCAAGTTCGCCCGCGTGGCGGAGGTGGTGGTGGAAGACCCGACCATCCGAGCGGCGGCGCGGGAGAGTTTTCGCTTCTATCGCGAACAGGGCTATTCTCTGCAAGACCACCGTTTACAGCGACTCTGAGCATTCCAATGGACACTCCGAAACCGCAACAGAAATCCGCACACCTGCTGGACGATCTTGAATCGATCCGCCAGTTGCTCGGCGATGACAACCTGCAACCGCCGCTCTTGACCGACACGGTCGATGACAGCGAACAGGAACAGATTCCAATGCTGTTCGATTCCGTCGGCAACGAGCCGGCGGCCGTCGCGCCACCCCCGGCACCAGCCCCGGCTGCCCAGGCTGCGGCACCGGTCGATAAAGGCCCGGACGCCCTTCTCCATCTGGACAGCGAACTGCGCGCGGCCGCGCAACTGATCATGCAAGACGTGATCGACGACTTCGCTCCGCACATCGAGACCGAAATCAAACGCCGCCTCGAGGCGCGGATGGAGCGGCTGCTCGTGGCAGCTGCAAGCGGCAAGCTTTAAGCTGCAAGCCAAAGCCAAAGCAAATCCGCCGCGCGCCTCTTGAAGCTTGCAGCTTGTGGCTTGTGGCTGTCCCCACGGCTATACTTCCCGGCTTTTCCTGAATAAATGCCAATAGGGTCCCGCCGCGCATGGATAAGACCTACCAGCCGCACGCCATTGAAACTTCCTGGTACAAGACCTGGGAGTCCGAGAACTACTTCGCCCCGCAAGGCGCGGGCGAGTCCTACACCATCATGATCCCGCCGCCGAACGTCACCGGCAGCCTACACATGGGTCACGGCTTCAACAACGCGATCATGGACGCCCTGATCCGTTTCCGCCGCATGCAAGGTCGCGACACCCTGTGGCAACCGGGCACCGACCACGCCGGTATCGCTACGCAGATGCTGGTGGAGCGCCAACTCGAAGCCCAGGGCCAGAATCGTCACGATCTGGGTCGCGAGAAATTCCTCGAGAAAGTCTGGGAGTGGAAAGATCAGTCCGGCGGCAATATCAGCCGGCAGATCCGTCGCCTCGGCTCGTCCGTCGACTGGAGCCGCGAGCGCTTCACCATGGACGACGGCCTCTCGGAAGCGGTGAAAGAAGCATTCGTGCGTCTGCATGAAGACGGCCTGATCTACCGCGGCAAGCGTCTGGTCAACTGGGACACCAAACTGCACACGGCGATTTCCGACCTCGAAGTGGAGAACCACGAAGAGAAAGGTTTCCTGTGGAACCTGAAATACCCGCTGGCCGACGGCGTAAAGACCGCCGAGGGCAATGACTTCCTGATCGTTGCCACCACCCGCCCGGAAACCATGCTCGGCGACTCCGCCGTCGCGGTTAACCCGAACGATGAGCGCTACAAAGCCCTGATCGGCAAATTCGTCGAGCTGCCATTGGTTGGCCGTCGTATCCCGATCATCGCCGACGATTACTGCGACCCGGAATTCGGCACCGGCTGCGTGAAAATCACTCCGGCGCACGATTTCAATGACTACGAAGTCGGCAAGCGCCACAACCTGCCGCTGCTGAACATCTTCGACAAGAACGCCAACGTGCTGCCGGCAGCCCAGGTGTTCAACCTCGACGGTACGCTGAACGAAAGCATCGACGGCAAGATTCCGGCCGAGTTCGCTGGCCTGGAGCGTTTCGAAGCGCGCAAGCAGATCGTCGCCGCGTTCGACGCCGCCGGCCTGCTGGTGAGCGTCAATGATCACAACCTGAAAACGCCGAAAGGCGACCGCTCCGGCACGGTCATCGAGCCGTGGCTGACTGACCAGTGGTACGTATCGACCAAGCCTTTGGCCGAGCCGGCGATTGCTGCGGTCGAAGACGGGCGCATCCAGTTCGTGCCCAAGCAGTACGAAAACATGTACTTCTCGTGGATGCGTGACATCCAGGACTGGTGCATCAGCCGTCAGCTGTGGTGGGGCCACCGGATTCCGGCCTGGTACGACGAGTCCGGCAAGGTCTACGTCGGCCGCGACGAAGCCGAAGTGCGTGCCAAGCACAACCTCGGCCCGGACGTTGCGCTGCAACAGGACAACGACGTACTCGATACCTGGTTCAGTTCGGGCCTGTGGACATTCTCGACCCTGGGCTGGCCTGAGCAGACCGAGTTCCTGAAGAAATTCCACTCCACCGACGTTCTGGTCACCGGTTTCGACATCATCTTCTTCTGGGTTGCCCGGATGATCATGATGACCATGCACCTGATGAAGAACGAAGACGGCACGCCGCAGGTTCCGTTCAAGACTGTGTACGTACACGGCCTGGTGCGCGACGGCCAGGGCCAGAAGATGTCCAAGTCCAAGGGCAACGTTCTTGACCCGCTGGACATCATCGATGGCATCGACCTCGAGTCGCTGGTGCAGAAACGCACCTCGGGCCTGATGCAGCCGAAACTGGCGAAGAAGATCGAAAAGCAGACCCGCGAAGAGTTCGCCAACGGCATCGAAAGCTACGGCACCGACGCCCTGCGCTTCACGTTCTGCTCGCTGGCCTCGACTGGTCGCGACATCAAGTTCGACATGGGCCGCGTCGAAGGCTATCGCAACTTCTGCAACAAGATCTGGAACGCCGCGCGCTACGTTCTGGACAAGGGCGAAGACTGCGGCCAGAACGGCGAAGCCTACGAGCTGTCGCTGGCCGATCGCTGGATCATCTCGCAACTGCAACGCACCGAAGCCGAAGTGACCCGTCAGCTGGATCAGTTCCGTTTCGACCTCGCCGCGCAAGCGCTGTACGAGTTCATCTGGAACCAGTACTGCGACTGGTACCTGGAGCTTTCCAAGCCCGTGCTGTGGGACGAGAACGCGCCGGTCGAACGTCAGCGCGGCACTCGCCGTACGCTGGTGCGCGTGCTGGAAGTGGCTTTGCGTCTGGCACATCCGTTCATGCCGTTCATCACTGAAGAAATCTGGCAGCGCATCGCGCCGCTGGCCGGCATTCAGGGCAAGACGATCATGCTGCAGCCTTGGCCGGTGGCCAATGAAGAGCGCATCGATCCGGCGGCCGAAGACGATATCGAATGGCTGAAAGGCCTGATGCTCGGCACGCGCAACATTCGTGGCGAAATGAACATCGGCCCGGGCAAGCCACTGCCGATCTACCTGAAGAACGTCAGCGCTGAAGACCAGCGCCGTCTGACCGAGAACGAAGCGCTGCTGAAGAAGCTGGCGCGTCTGGAATCGATCACCGTTCTGAAGGCTGGCGAAGAAGCACCGCTGTCCGCCACCGCACTGGTCGGCGAGATGGAAGTGCTGGTGCCGATGGCCGGTCTGATCGACAAAGGCGCCGAACTGGCACGCCTGGACAAGGAAATCCTGCGTCTGCAGGGCGAAGTCCAGCGGGTTGGCGGCAAACTGTCCAACGCCGGTTTCGTCGACAAGGCCCCGGCCGAAGTCATCGAGAAGGAACGCGCCAAACTGGCCGAGGCGGAACAGGCCCTGGGCAAACTGGCCGAGCAGCACGCGCGGATTGCCAGCCTGTAACGGCAGATCGCAATGAAAAAGGGAGGCCCAGGTGGCCTCCCTTTTTCATTCCTGATCACCACAAATCCCCTGTGGGAGCGAGCCTGCTCGCGAAAGCGGTGGGTCAGTCGACAAATCAGCCGGATGTGAAACCGCCTTCGCGAGCAGGCTCGCTCCCACAGTTTGAACGGTGTTACCTTGAGATGTGGGACAATACCCGCCACTTTCAGCCATACCCGAATCGACCACGCCCATGACCGCCCCCCGCACACCCAAACCTGCGCGCAAGAAGCCTGACTCCGCGACCCCGGCCAAGACCGTAGAGCCGCGTGAGAAGGCCAGCCTGCATCCGCGCAATCGCCATCAGGGTCGTTACGACTTCCCGGCGCTGATCAAGACCACGCCCGAGTTGGCCAAGTACGTGATCACCAACCCGTACGGCAAGGAAAGCATCGACTTCGCCAGCCCCGACGCGGTACGCGTGTTCAACCGGGCGCTGCTCAAGTCGTTCTATGGCATCCAGCATTGGGATATTCCGGCGGACTACCTCTGCCCACCGGTGCCGGGGCGTGCCGATTACGTGCACTTTCTCGCCGACCTGCTGGCGAGCATGAACGACGGCAAGGTCCCGCGCGGCGCAATCGTCAATGTGCTGGACATCGGCATGGGCGCCAACTGCGTGTATCCGCTGATTGGCAACAGCGAATACCGCTGGCACTTCCTCGGCTCGGAGATCGATCCGACGGCCGTGGCGGCGGCTCGAGCCATCGTGCAATCCAACGACCTGAGCAAGGTGATCCAGCTGCGCCAGCAGGAAAACCGCAAGCACATCCTGATCGGCTTGCTGGAGCCGGGCGAGCGCTTTGACCTGACCATGTGCAACCCGCCCTTCCACGCTTCGATGGAAGAAGCGACCAAGGGCAGCGAGCGCAAATGGCGCGCCCTGGGCAAGGCCGATCCGAAACGCAAGTTGCCGGTGCTGAACTTCGGCGGCCAGTCGGCGGAACTGTGGTGTGAAGGCGGAGAAGCACGTTTTGTGACGCAATTGATCGCCGAGAGCGCGAACTTCCAGCACAAAGTGCTGTGGTTCAGCACGCTGGTGTCAAAAGCTTCGAACCTGCCAGCCATCGAAACCGCGCTGAAAAAGGCCGGCGTGCTGGAAAGCCAGGTCGTGGAGATGTCCCAGGGACAGAAGCAGAGCCGCTTCGTGGCCTGGACCTTCCAGACCAAGTCCGAGCAGCAGATCTGGCGGCGCGAGCGCTGGGTGCGCTAACACACTGCGGATTACCTTGTGGGAGCGAGCCTGCTCGCGAAAGCGGTCTATCAGTCGACATCCAAGGTGACTGAACCACCGCATTCGCGAGCAGGCTCGCTCCCACAATGCTTCAGTGGCATACCCACCGAATTGCAGACACAAAAAAACCGTGCCCCGGATCTCTCCGAAGCACGGTTTTTTTTATCGCTGCGTCTTACTTGTTCACAGCGTCGGTCAGGCCTTTGGCCACAACCAGCTTGATCACTTTCTTGGCAGGGATTTCGATGGCAGCGCCAGTCGAAGGGTTACGGCCAGTGCGGGCAGGACGCTCGGTCACTTTCAGCTTGCCGATACCTGGCAAGGTGATTTCGCCGCCGTTTTCCAGCTGATCGGCAACGATTTGGCCCAGTTGGTCCAGAGCGTTACGCGCGGTGGTTTTCGGCGCGTCGATAGCTTCAGCGATGTCGGCGATCAGTTGGTCTTTAGTAAGAGCCATGTAGTGTTCCTTCCCTATCAAATTCATATGGATTGCAGAGTGCAGTGTCAGCCATCGAGCCCGATCTTCTGGATCTGGCACCCTCGGCGATAACCACGACGAGTCGGGTTATAGATGCCGAAATCAGGGTTTGGTTCGACCTGACAAATGCTGAATGCACGCTTAACGCAGTGACTTCGCGTAAGACCGCGCAAAACTAGCACAGCGACAAGGAAATATCCGCCTCTAGCTACCCATTTGGTCAGCTTTATTGCGCTAAATCGGTAAAAAACCGCATAAGGCCGGGCGCGCGCCCCGGTTTTGCCGTGCAACCCGCGCCAAAACCAGTGGTTGCGGTACACTGAGCGCTTTTTCGGGGGAGCCTGCCCTCCTCCCTTCCAACAGCCGAGAAGCCCATGCCGATCCGTCATTGCATCGTCCACCTGATCGACAAAAAACCCGACGGCACGCCCGCAGTTCTGCACGCCCGTGACTCTGAACTGGCGGAGTCCGCAGCCATCGAAAACATGCTCGCCGACCTCAATGAGAGCTACAACGCCAAACAGGGCAAAGCCTGGGGCCTGTTCCATCCGGAGTCCGGCGCGTTCCCCTTCAGCGGCTGGCTGAAGGAGTACATGGAAGGCGGCCGTGACTTCACCGCATTCAGCAAAGTGGCGGTCGAGCACCTGCAGAAGCTGATGGAAGAATCCAACCTGTCGGTGGGCGGCCATGTGCTCTTTGCCCACTATCAGCAAGGCATGACCGACTACCTGGCGATCGCCCTGCTGCACCACAGCGAAGGCGTCGCGGTCACCGATGAGCTGGACGTTACGCCGTCGCGCCATCTTGACCTTGGCCAACTGCATCTCGCCGCGCGGATCAACGTCTCCGAGTGGCAGAACAACAAGCAGTCCAAGCAGTACATCTCGTTCATCAAAGGCAAGAACGGCAAGAAAGTCTCGGAATACTTCCGCGACTTCATCGGCTGTCAGGAAGGCGTCGACGGCCCCGGCGAAACGCGCACGTTGCTCAAGGCCTTCAGTGACTTCGTCGAAAGCGAGGACCTGCCGGAAGACTCGGCCCGGGAGAAAACCAAGACCCTGGTCGACTACGCCAGCAGCCAGGCCAAACTCGGCGAACCGATGGGCCTGGAAGAATTGTCGGAGCTGATCGACGAAGAACGTCCGAAAGCCTTTTACGATCACATCCGCAACAAGGACTACGGCCTGTCACCAGAGATTCCGGCAGACAAGCGCACCCTCAACCAGTTCCGCCGCTTCACCGGCCGCGCCGAAGGCCTGTCGATCAGCTTCGAAGCGCATCTGCTGGGCTCGAAGATCGAATACGACGAAGAGAACGGCACGCTGATCATCAAAGGCCTGCCGACTTCGCTGACTGATCAGTTGAAGCGGCGTAACTGATGCTCGGCAATGTGTTGAAGAAGGTTGCCCTGGTGCTGCTGGTAGTCGTGGTCTACCAGAACTGGGGCAAGATCGAGCGGGTGTTCAATCCCTCGCAAATGGTCTCGGAGCAGACGCGCGCCCAGGCCAATGTCGTGCTCTACGCCACCGACTGGTGCGGCTACTGCAAGCAGACCAAACGCTTTCTCGACAGCAAGGGCATACCTTTCAAGGAGTTCGACATCGAGAAAGATGTTGAAGCGCGCAAGGCGTATGAAGCATTGGGCGGACGCGGGATTCCGCTGATCGACGTTAACGGTACGTTGATCCGCGGGTTTGATCCGGAAGAAATTCTCGCCGCCCTGAAATAACACATAACCTGTGGCGAGGGAGCTTGCTCCCGCTCGACTGCGCAGCAGTCGCAAAACCTGCAAACCTGCTATCGCGCTGAAAAGCAGGGGCCGCTTCGCAGCCCAGCGGGAGCAAGCTCCCTCGCCACAGAGTGTTGCGTGTGATCCGTTATTTGGCTTCGATACGGAAACCAAAGCGCGGAAAGTGCACATGCACCACGCCGCCACGTTCGTCTTCACGGCGAACGATGAGCTCTTCACTGCCGGCAAACAGCAATTCGCCTGCCACCGGATCGACGCCGTAATCGATAGCGGCAATCGCCACCTGCTGCCCGGGCTTGAACCCGTTCGGATCAACGAACTGCTCATCCGGCAACGCCGCCGGCGTCGCGTTACGCGCCACCTCCAGCGCCTCTGCAGAGCTCATCTCGCTTGCCGCACCATGGCCGAACCCCAGCACCCGACCCAGCCACGCCGCAACCGCCGGATAGTCATCCACCAGCGGCGCCGTCACGTGGGTCGCCTTGAGGAACCACAGCGGATGCGCCAGGGCGAAGTCGGCAATCGATGGTTCGCCAAACAGGAAGTCCCCCTGCTCGCGCTGCAACTGCTGCTCGAGCCGCGCCATGATCGTCGGCCACTGATGCTTGGCCTGCTCGGCGGACAGACGCGTGGCGCTGCCGCCGCTGAACAAACCGGCGCGGTCGGCGAGGAACGCCTTGATCGCTTCCGGCGGCAATTTGCCGAAACGCACGGCCACCGATTCCGGCTGGAACACCAGGCTCACCGCGTGTTGAAACACCACCGAATCGGCCCACGCCGCAAAACTGGCGCTGGTCATTTCCTGGCCTTCGGGGAAAAACGCCGGCAGGGCTTTTTCCTGTTCCAGGCGTCGAGCAATCAGTGCAGTGTCGCAATAAATGTCTGCGCCAATCTGCAGCACCGGGGTCTTGCGGTAGCCACCGGTCAGAGCGGTCAGATCCGGTTTCGGCATCACCGGTGAGATATGCACCGAGCGCCACGACAAGCCTTTGAACCCCAGCAGCAGGCGGGCCTTCTCGGCAAAGGGGGAGGTCGGGTAATGATGCAGAATCAACTCGGACATGCTCGGCTCCGCCGCTCAGATAGTGAGCCAGCAGCTTAGCGCGCATTTGCTTAGCAGCCTACAGATCTGCCTGATGGGAACCAATCAGTCAGATTGATAAGACGCCACCAGGCACTCTTTGGCGCTCTTCCTGAGTTTCTTGATCAAGCGTTCCTGGCGCAACGCATCGCTCTTGTCGCGGCACAGCTCGGTATAAACCAGCGCCATGGCCGGACTGGAGAGGAAGAAGCGCGCGCCTTTGCCGCTTTGATGCTTGGCGAAACGGCGCACCGGATCATCGCTGATCCCGCAGTACAACGAGCCATTGGCGGCACGCACGAGGTAGACGAACCAGGATTTGCTCACGGGTTCGGCAACATCGACGGTTTTTTCGCTAAGGCTGGTCACTTCGGGATCTGAACGTGTAGGAAAACAGGCGGCGATCTTATCAGCGCCCGGCCTGAAATGCCTTCAGTCCCTTCAACGCTTGCGCGCGTACGGCGTTGTGCACCAGCGGCGTCCAGCCCAGCAGCAGGCCTTTGAAACCCAGTGCCTGACGCGACCAGCGCCACAGATCGAAGCGGTCGTGGTGCTCGCAGATCTTGCCGTCGCGGAAGACGAAACGCGCGTGGATATCGTTGATAACGATGTTGCCGGTCTGGCTGAACAGGTAGGTCGCGACCCAATGCGCGCCACCGGTACGCTCGTCGGCGCGGACGTTGTCGAAGGCCAGCGAGAAGTCTTTGGCGCGGGTGGTGAGCATGCGCCACATGTCGCCGGCATCGCGCCCGTGCAGCTCGCCAAAGGCCGGATCGCTGAACACGACATCGTCGGTGTAGCAGGCGGCCATGGCTTCGGCGTCGAGGCGCTGAAAGGCCTGGTAGAAGCGGGTGATCAGGGCGCTATGGGCTTCGCTCAAGGCAATCTCCAAAGAAATAGGTACAGATTGCCAGCACCATAATCCGCCGCGCCCAGAAACACTATCGGCAATACGCAAAACCCTTGTGGGAGCGAGCCTGCTCGCGAAGGCAATTCAACATTCAACATTCGTGTTGACTGAAATACCGATTTCGCGAGCAGGCTCGCTCCCACATTTGCAACCAGTGCATTCAGATCTTTTCGCTTTGCACCTGCACATACAGCGCCCGTCCGGCACCCAGCCCGGCCAGGATTGCGCCGGCGCCAATAACGCCGAAAATCCAGCCCAGCGCATTCCAGCCGCCGGTCCAGTCATGCACCACACCCACGGCGAACGGCCCCATCGACGCCAGCGTGTAACCGAAACCCTGGGACATGCTCGACAGGTTCGCCGCGACATGGGAATTGCGCGAACGCAGCACGATCAGCGTCAACGCCAGACTGAACGTCCCGCCCTGCCCCAGTCCGAGCAGAATCGCCCAGCCCCACAGGCCTTCGATCGGTGCGTACAGGCAGCCGAACAGGCCCGCCAGCGTCAGCGCCATGACCACGACGATCGCCAGACGCTGATCCTTGCCACGGGTCGCCAGCCACGGCGCGGCCAGCGAACTGGCCAGTTGAATGATCACCGAACCGGACAGCACCAATCCTGCCTGGGTCGGTGTCAGCCCGCGTCCGATGAGGATCGACGGCAACCAGCCAAACACGATGTAGGCCAGCGATGACTGCAGGCCCATGTACAAGGTCACCTGCCAGGCCAGCGGATCACGCAGCAACCCGCGCACGCGATAGGCGACGTTGTGCGCGCCGTGCTTCGAGCCGACCTGAGGCAACCAGAACACCGCCGCCACCAAGGCTGGAATCACCCAGAAACCCAGGCCCATCGCCCAGCTGTTACCGAAGTGTTCACTCAGTGGCACGGTCGAACCCGCCGCCATTGCCGCGCCCAAACACAGGGCCATGGTATAGACACCGGTCATGGTGCCGGCGTGTCTGGCGAAGTCGCGCTTGACGATGCCGGGCAGCAGCACGCCAACGATGCCGATGCTGGCGCCGCCGAGCACACTGCCGGCGAACAGGCCGATCTCACCAAAGTTGCTGCGCAGGATAATCCCGCCGGCCAGCGTCAGCAGAATCCCCAACACCACCCGTTCAGCGCCGAAACGTCGCGCCAGAATCGGCGCCAGCGGCGCGAACAGGCCCAGGCACAGCACCGGCAACGTAGTCAGCAATCCCGCCTGCGCCGCGGACAGCCCGAGACTCCTGGAGACCTCGCTGAGCAACGGCGCCATGCTCGACAGCGCCGGGCGCAGGTTCAATGCCACCAGAATCAGTCCGAGCAGCAACAGCCACGGACGTTTTACCAACGGGTGGCTTTGCTGCACCTGCTCGTCATCGGCTTCGGCATCAATCAGCAGCTCTTCCAGCTCGGTGGTGCGTTTCGACGCTGTGGATAACTCAGTGCGGGACATGGCTTTCTCGGTTTCAAGGTTCATTGATCAACTGCCTCGACAAGGCTTTGGCCCGTTCCGGGTCGCGTTGCTCGACCGCATCGAGCAGGTCGATATGCAGGTCGAACACTTCCTGGCGGCGCGGGGAGATATTCAGGGTCTGGCGCAATTGCGCGCCGACGATGCTGGAGAAATAGCGATACAGCTCGCTGAGAGTCGGGTTATGCGCGGCGTCGACCAGACGTCGATGGAACACCAGATCGCAGGCGATGTAGGTGTCGAGATCGCCGTGGTAATGGCTGCCGCTGGTGCCGAGCGCTTCGCGCAGTGCGGCCAGATCCTCATCGGTACGGCGCAACGCCGCCAGGCCGATGGCCTCGACTTCAAGGATGTGCCGGGTTTCCCGGGCCTGCTCCAGGGAACAGCGGGACAACGCCTTCAGCGTATCCAGCGGATCGACCACTGCACGCAGATAACTGCCGTCGCCCTGACGAATTTCGATCAGTCCGGAAAACGCCAGAACGCGCATCGCTTCGCGCACCGTGTTGCGGCTGATGCCCAGCTCGGCGCATAGCTCAGGCTCGGTGGGCAGACGCTCGCCGACCTGCCAGACACCACTGTTGATGCGCTGACGCAGTTGGTCCAGAGCCTGATCGACCAGGGACCGCTTGATCAAAGGGAAAATTTCGGACATGAGCCTCGCCTTTTCATCCAATCATAGGATGAATTTTCCGACATGTTATTCAGACCCATGTAGGACGGCAACCACCTAGGGTCAATCGGAGACACATGGAGCGGCATTTTCGATTGGTCAAAATTACCCTTTAAGGGTAATTTCAGGGACAGGGTTTTGGCTTCTTATGGAAAAGAACACACCCCATTACGACTTGGCGGTGATCAAGTCTGAAGTGAGGCGACTGGGTCAAAATGCTTTCACCAAAACTTCAGTAAGGTCAGCTGAGAAGCTCGGCTTCAACGTCAGCGAAATGCAGGAGATTGTTTTCGAGCTACAAACCAGGATGTTGTACAAATCGATGACTACCTATGACGATCATCGAATCTGGCAAGACGTGTATCACATCAATTCGCGAGATCAGGAGATTTACATCAAGGTGACATACCGCCCCGGCGGCAGCCCACCGGTGATCTCCTTTAAGGAGAAAAACCCATGAAAACCCAGCAATGTGTCAGCTGCGGGGCGCGTGAGGGAATGAGGCATTTTCAGGGACGCGGCGAAACCCTGAGAGTCAAAGACATGGAGCGTCGTGTCGATAATCTTTCTGGATGGGAATGCCAGAAGTGCGGTGAGATCGAATGGGACCCCGACACCGATAGTGCGCAGCGGTATTGCAAAGCAGGTGATGAGTTGGTTATCGCTGCGAGGCAAATGATTGGTGACGAGATGAAGCGTATCCGTCGCAAATTGCACCTGACGCAAAAAGAGACGGTACAACTGCTGTCTGGGGGTGGGCATAACGCATTTTCCCGCTATGAGCGCGGCGATGTATTGCCGCCCAAAGCGCTCATACTGTTGATGCGTTTATTGGATCGTTATCCGTACTTGCTAACCGATGTAAAGACTCTCGGCGAAGGTGCCGACTTGAGAGGTTTCGAGCACATCGTCCACAAAGAACACGAATCCCTCTCCGTGTCCTGAACTGTTCAGAAAAAACCAACCCGGCACATCGCCGGGTTGGTTTTATACATCCGCCATCAATGCAAAATCTGACTCAAGAACAACTTGGTCCGATCATTCTGCGGGTTATCGAAGAAGTCATTCGGCGCTGCCTGCTCGACGATCTCGCCCTTGTCCATGAAGATCACGCGGTTCGCCACGGTGCGGGCGAAGCCCATTTCGTGGGTCACGCAGAGCATGGTCATGCCGTCTTCGGCCAGGCCGATCATGGTGTCGAGAACCTCTTTCACCATTTCCGGATCGAGTGCTGAAGTCGGTTCGTCGAACAGCATGATTTTCGGCTTCATGCACAGGGCGCGGGCGATCGCCACACGCTGCTGCTGACCGCCGGACAGTTGCCCCGGGTATTTGTGCGCCTGTTCCGGGATGCGTACGCGCTCCAGATAATGCATGGCGATTTCTTCGGCCTTGCGCTTGGGCATCTTGCGCACCCACATCGGCGCCAGGGTGCAGTTCTGCAAAATGGTCAGGTGCGGGAACAGGTTGAAGTGCTGAAACACCATGCCGACTTCGCGGCGGATCGCTTCGATCTGCTTGAGGTCGTTGGTCAGTTCCACGCCATCGACGACGATGCGGCCCTGCTGGTGTTCTTCCAGACGATTCAGGCAACGAATCGTCGTGGATTTACCGGAACCCGACGGGCCGCACAGCACGATGCGTTCGCCCTGTTTGACGTTGAGGTTGATGTCTTTGAGTACGTGAAACTGGCCGTACCACTTGTTCACGCCCTGCATCTGGATGATGCCTTCCGGACCCACAGGCTTTTTGATTGCTTCGCTCATTTACAGAGAACTCCTAACGCTTGTGGCCAGTGTCGAGCTTGCGTTCCAGATGCATGGAATAGCGCGACATACCAAAACAGAAAATCCAGAACACCAGGGCGGCGAACACGTAGCCTTCGGTGGCCATGCCCAGCCATTTCGGGTCGGCGGCGGCTTGCTTGACGCTGTTGAGCAGGTCGAACAGGCCAATGATGATCACCAGGCTGGTGTCCTTGAACAGCGCAATGAACGTGTTGACGATGCCCGGAATCACCAGCTTCAAGGCCTGCGGCAAAATCACCAGGCCCATCGAACGCCAGTAACCGAGGCCCATCGCCGCAGCCGCTTCGTACTGCCCTTTGGGAATCGCTTGCAGACCGCCGCGCACCACTTCGGCGACGTAGGCCGACTGGAACAGGATCACCCCGATCAGCGCCCGCAGCAGTTTGTCGAAGTTCATGCCTTCGGGCAGGAACAGCGGCAGCATCACCGAGGACATGAACAGCACCGTGATCAACGGCACGCCGCGCCAGAATTCGATGAAGGTCACGCAGACCACGCGAATCGCTGGCATGTTCGAACGCCGTCCCAGCGCCAGTACGATGCCCAGCGGCAAAGCGCCGGCAATGCCGACGGTGGCGATCACCAGGGTCAGCATCAGCCCGCCCCACTGGCTGGTCGGCACGGTGGTCAGACCGAAACCGCCGTGCAACAAGGTGAAGGCGATGATCGGGTACAGCACCAGAAAGCTCAGGCCATAGACCGCTTTACGCGGCATCCGCGAGATGAACAGGGGTGCTGCGCCGATGACCGCCAGCCACACGGTCAGGTCGACGCGCCAGCGCAGTTCGGTCGGGTAATAACCGTACATGAACTGGCCGAACCGCTGCTGGATGAACACCCAGCAGGCGCCCTCCTTGGTGCAGTCGGCGCGGGTGGTGCCAACCCAGTTGGCATCGACGATCGCCCAACTGAGGATCGGAGGTACCACTAGATAAATCAGGTAGAACGCAAACAGCGTCAGCAGGGTGTTGAGCCAGCTGGAGAACATGTTCGCGCGCATCCACGCCACCACGCCGATGCTGCTGTTGGGTGGAGGCATGTCGGGTTTGAAAGTATGAGTACTCATGCGCTTTTCCTTACCGCTCGATCAGCGCAATGCGCTTGTTGTACCAGTTCATCAGCAGGGAAATGCTGATACTGATCGCCAGGTACACGCTCATGGTGATGGCAATCACTTCGATGGCCTGCCCGGTCTGGTTGAGCACGGTGCCAGCGAACAGCGAAACCATTTCCGGGTAACCGATACCGGCGGCCAGCGAGGAGTTTTTCGCCAGGTTGAGGTATTGGCTGGTCAGTGGCGGAATGATCACGCGCAAAGCTTGCGGGATGATCACCTTGCGCAGGGTCGGGCCGTTGCGCAGGCCAAGCGAACGCGCCGCTTCGGTCTGGCCATGGCTGACCGACTTGATCCCGGAACGCACGATTTCGGCGATGAAGGCCGCGGTGTACACGGTGAGCGCCAGGGTCAAGGCCAGCAGTTCCGGGATCAGCACCCAACCGCCGACAAAGTTGAAGCCCTTGAGCTCGGGCATTTCCCAGTGCAGCGGAGCGCCGAAGATCAGTGCGCACAAGGTCGGGATCACCAGCACAATTGCCAGACCGGTCCAGAACTTGTGGAACGGTACACCGGTTTCTTCGAAGCGCTTGTTGGCCCAGCGGCACATCAGCACGATGCCGACGATCGCCAGCACGATGCTGACCACGAACGCCCAGAAGCCGTCAGCTGCGAGTGCGGCCGGCATGTTCAGGCCACGGCTGCTGACGAAGAAGGTGTCGCCGAAGTTATGGCTGTTGCGCGGCCCCGGCATGGTCAGGAATACCGCGAAGTACCAGAACAGGATCTGCAGCAGTGGCGGAATGTTGCGGAACACTTCCACATACACCGTCGCCAGTTTGGCGATGATCCAGTTCTGCGACAGCCGCGCCACGCCGACGATGAAACCGAGAATCGTCGCCAGAATCACGCCGATAAAGGTTACCAACAGGGTGTTGAGCAGGCCGATGACGAACACCCGCGCGTAGCTGTCCGCTTCGGTGTAGTCGATCAGGTGTTGAGCGATGCCGAACCCGGCACTGCGCTCCAGAAAGCTGAAACCGGAAGTGATGCCCCGGTGCTGAAGGTTGGTTTGCGTATTGTCGAACAGGTACCAGCCAAGCGAGACCACCGCCACAACCGTGATGATCTGGAATAGCCACGCACGCACTCGTGGATCGCTGAGGCTGAGCCTCTGCTTTGGTGCGCCGATAGAATTTTGCATGAAGTGCCCCGAAAGAAATGGAACAAGAACATCACCCGGCGGTTGGCCCGCCGGGTGATAGAACCATTAGCGCACTGGTGGTGCGTACTGAATGCCGCCGTTGTTCCACAGGGCGTTCAGGCCACGGTCGATTTCCAGCGGAGTGCTCTTGCCGAGGTTTTTCTCGAAGATTTCACCGTAGTTGCCGACTTGCTTGACGATCTGCACAACCCAGTCTTTCGGCAGTTTCAGGTCTTTGCCGTATTCGCCGTCAGCGCCGAGCATACGGGCCACGTCCGGGTTCTTGGTCGACTTGGCTTCAGCTTCGACGTTCTTCGAAGTGATGCCGGCTTCTTCGGCATTGAGCAGCGCGTAGCCGACCCAACGCACGATCGCCAGCCACTCGTCGTCGCCATTACGTACGACCGGGCCCAGTGGTTCCTTGGAAATGGTTTCCGGCAGAACCACGTAGTCCTTCGGCGAGGCCAGCTTGCTGCGCTGGGCGAACAGCTGGGACTTGTCGGAGGTCAGCACGTCGCAACGACCGGATTCCAGCGACTTGGCGCTTTCATCGGAGGTGTCGAAGGTGATCGGGGTGTATTTCAGACCGTTGCCACGGAAGTAGTCGGAAACGTTCAGCTCGGTGGTGGTACCGGCCTGGATGCAGATGGTCGCGCCGTCGAGCTCTTTGGCACTTTTCACGCCCAGCTTGTTGTTCACCAAGAAGCCGATGCCGTCGTAGTAGGTGATGAAGCCCGGGAATTTCAAACCCATGCCCGCGTCACGGGAGCTGGTCATGGTGGTGTTGCGCGACAGGATGTCGATCTCGCCGGACTGCAGCGCGGTGAAGCGCTCCTTGGCGTTCAACTGGCTGAACTTGACCTTGTTGGCGTCGCCGAAAACGGCAGCGGCCACAGCGCGGCAAACGTCGGCGTCGATGCCGAGGATCTTGCCGGTCGCATCCGGTACCGAGAAGCCCGGCAGACCGTCGCTCACGCCACACTGCACGAAACCTTTTTTCTGTACCGCATCCAGGGTTGCACCCGCCTGAGCGAACCCGCTGACACCGAGTACTGCTGCAGCAGTCACGACCGCCAGAGTGGATTTCAACATCTTCATTCAAACCTCCAGTTTTGCTCTTGTTGTGTCGGAGCTTGAGTCCTGTCGCACCCTTTTGAGGCGTTGTTGACCCGTGTTGGCTTTTTTTGGGGTCAACCGACGTAAGACCTTCGCTATGAGTCTAGTAGGAGAAGATCCACATCATGGATCACTCACTTCTCACCAATCGGCCGAACGGGCTGTAGCCCTTTCACGTTCGCTAAGCCCGTAGCGGCCATTGGCGAACATCCATCACCGGATTCGTTGCTATCCCATCGCGCGACTGACACTGATAGTGTTACCGCCGCGCAACGGATGCTTCGTACGCAAAGCTTCATAGCAAAGGCCGTACCACACCGCTTGCCGAAGTCATTGCGCGACACGTCAATAGCTAAACTTGTAACCTTGCGACATCTTGTTAACGGATCAACCGGGCGCGCACTTCAATCACGCACTCAATGAGAGCGCCCGCACATTTTTGGAGCAGACATGACCGAGCCCTTGATTCTTCAGCCTGTTAAGCCCGCGGATGCCTGCGTGATCTGGCTGCACGGCCTCGGCGCCGACCGTTACGACTTCCTGCCGGTCGCCGAGGCGCTGCAGGAAAGCCTGCTGAGCACACGTTTTGTGCTGCCCCAGGCACCCACTCTCCCAGTGACGATAAATGGCGGATATGCCATGCCCAGCTGGTACGACATCAAGGCCATGAGCCCGGCCCGGGCGATTGACCGTGACCAGTTGGAAGCGTCGGCGGATCGCATCATCGAACTGATCGAGAGCGAGCGCGCCAGCGGAATAGACGCCTCGCGGATCTTTCTGGCCGGATTCTCCCAGGGCGGCGCCGTGGTATTGCACACCGCATTCCTGAAATGGCAGGGGCCGTTGGGTGGGGTGCTGGCGTTGTCGACATATGCGCCGACCTTCACTGACGAGATGGAGCTTTGCGCCAGTCAGCAGCGCATTCCTGCGCTGTGTCTGCACGGTCAGTTCGATGGGGTGGTGCAGAACTCGATGGGGCGCAGTGCCTATGAGCATCTGGTGAAGCATGGTGTCACCGTGACATGGCAGGAATACCCAATGGAGCACGAAGTGTTACCTGAAGAGATTCGCGACATCGGCGTCTGGTTGAGCGAACGCCTGCGCTGATTGGCGACCAATCCCTGCCCTTTGATCCCTCCTACTACGCCGCGCCCGTTTCTTGCATTACACTGGCCGGCGTACATTCCTTAACCAATTGATGAGATGACCGTGCTCAAAGCACTCAAGAAAATGTTCGGTAAAAGCGAGGCTGAGCAGCTCGCGCCAGTTTCCAGCGCGCCGTCGCACGCCCCCGGTCATCGCACCGATGCCCCACAGGCCGACCGCCCCGCTCCCGCAGCCACACCGAAGCCAGAAGAAAAACCCGCTACGGCCGCGCCAATTGCCGCCGAGCCTGCGCGCAGCGAAGCGCCGAAACCGGCCAGACCGCGTCGCGAACCGAAGCCCAAGGCGGCGGTAATTCCCTGGAAACTCGAAGACTTCGTCGTCGAGCCGCAGGAAGGCAAAACCCGCTTTCACGATTTCAAGCTCGCCCCGGAACTGATGCACGCCATCCAGGACCTGGGCTTTCCTTACTGCACGCCGATCCAGGCGCAGGTGCTGGGTTTCACCCTCGCCGGTAAAGATGCCATCGGCCGTGCGCAGACCGGCACCGGCAAGACCGCCGCGTTCCTGATCTCGATCATCACCCAACTGCTGCAGACGCCGCCGCCCAAAGAGCGCTACATGGGTGAACCGCGCGCGTTGATCATCGCGCCGACCCGCGAACTGGTGGTGCAGATCGCCAAGGACGCCGCAGACCTGACCAAGTACACCGGCCTCAACGTGATGACGTTCGTCGGCGGCATGGACTTCGACAAACAGCTCAAGCACCTCGAAGCGCGCCATTGCGACATTCTCGTCGCGACCCCGGGCCGCTTGCTCGACTTCAACCAGCGCGGCGACGTGCATCTGGACATGGTCGAAGTGATGGTGCTGGACGAAGCCGACCGCATGCTCGACATGGGTTTCATCCCGCAGGTTCGGCAGATCATTCGCCAGACCCCGCCGAAGGCCGAGCGCCAGACCTTGCTGTTCTCCGCGACCTTCACCGAAGACGTGATGAACCTTGCCAAGCAATGGACCACGGATCCGGCGATCGTCGAAATCGAAATCACCAACGTCGCCAACGAGAACGTCGAGCAACACATCTACGCCGTGGCCGCCGCCGACAAATACAAACTGCTCTACAACCTGGTTAACGACAACGGTTGGGAGCGGGTCATCGTGTTTGCCAACCGCAAGGACGAAGTGCGCCGCATCGAGGAGCGCCTTGTGCGTGACGGCATCAACGCCGCGCAATTGTCCGGTGACGTGCCGCAGCACAAGCGCATCAAGACCCTGGAAGGTTTCCGCGAAGGCAAGATTCGCGTGCTGGTGGCCACCGATGTCGCCGGTCGCGGCATTCACATCGACGGAATCAGCCACGTGATCAACTTCACCCTGCCGGAAGTGCCGGACGATTACGTGCACCGCATCGGCCGTACCGGTCGCGCCGGCGCTGACGGTGTGTCGATCAGCTTCGCCGGTGAGGACGACTCCTATCAGTTGCCGTCCATCGAAGAAAAACTCGGTCGCAAGATCAGCTGCGAAACACCTCCGACGCATCTGCTCCGCGCGGTTGAGCGCAAGCGCCCACAATAAGCCTCGCGATACGAAAAAGCGCAGCCGGAAACGGACTGCGCTTTTTTTACGCCCGACGGTTGCTCGCCAGAACCAAAAGTCCATAATGGAAAAATAAGTTTATCTTTGGAGAGCTAGATGTCCGGTACCCCGTACGTGATCGATCAAGCCCTGGCCCGTGATCTACTGACGCGAATCGACGTGCCGCAGATCCTGCGCAAACTGTTCCGTGATCTGGCGGCCGGTAACGCCGTGCAGCCAGCTCAGCAGTTAGTGGAATTTCCACAGGGCGCCGGCGACTTCATCAATTATCTGGGCGTGCTGGCCGAGGACGGCGTGTACGGCGTGAAGACTTCGCCGTATATCGTTCGTGAGCAGGGTGCGCTGGTGACGGCGTGGACCCTGCTGATGTCGATGAAAACCGGCCAGCCGCTGCTGCTCTGCGATGCCGGCGAACTGACCACCGCGCGCACCGCCGCGACCACGGCAGTGGCGGTTGACGCCCTCGCACCGGCGAATGCCCAACGACTGGCGATCATCGGCAGCGGGAAAGTCGCTCAGGCGCATCTGCATTACGTCAAAACCTTGCGCGAATGGCAAAGCATCAGCGTGTACTCGCCGTCGCTGCTGGAAGATCCTGAGACACAGGCCGTGTTGAGGACCACCGCGCCGCAACTGAAGATTGCCGACAGCCGCGAGGCCGCTATCGCCGAAGCTGACGTGATCATGCTCTGCACCTCGTCTGCCGGGCCGGTGATCGATCCTGCCGAATTGAGCAAACCGGCGCTGATCACCTCGATCAGCACCAACGCCCCCCGCGCACATGAAGTGCCGCCGGGCAGCCTCAACGACATGCAGGTGTTCTGCGACTATCGTCAGACCACGCCGGGGTCGGCGGGTGAGATGTTGATTGCCGCTGAGCAGCATGGATGGCACAAGGAATCGATTGTGGGCGATCTGGCGGATTTGCTCAGCGACAAAGTCCCGCGCCCTGATTACCAGCGGCATGTGTTTTTCCGTTCGATCGGTCTGGGCCTGGAAGACATTGCCTTGGCCAATGCGGTTTATCACCTGATCAACTAACGCTTCTAACCCCTGTGGGAGCGAGCCTGCTCGCGAATGCGATCCGACATTCAGCAGAGATGTCGGCTGACACACCCGTTCGCGAGCAGGCTCGCTCCCACAGGGATAGCGAACGCCCCGCTATCGCGTACACACCGGAGAGTTTCATGAACCACGCAGATTTCATCATCATCGGCGGCGGGATTGCCGGCGCTTCCACCGGGTTCTGGCTGGCGCCGCACGGCAAAGTGATCGTGCTCGAACGTGAAACCCATCCCGGCTATCACTCCACCGGTCGTTCCGCCGCGCTGTACACCGCCGCCTACGGCACCGCCCAAGTACGCGCACTCACTCAGGCCAGCCGCGCGTTCTTCGACAATCCTCCCAGCGGCTTCTGCGAGCATCCGCTACTGACCCCACGCGGCGAAATGACCGTCGACTTCATCGGCGACCCTGCCGAACTGAACAACCAATACCTCAGCGCCAAAGCCACCGTGCCGCAGATGCAGCTGCTCAGCGCCGACGAAGCCTGCGCACGCCTGCCGATCCTGCGCCGGGATAAAGTCCACGGTGCGATCTACGATCCTTCGGCGTGCGACATCGACACCGACGCGCTGCATCAGGGCTACCTGCGCGGCATCCGGCGCAACCACGGCGAAGTCCACACCGATTGCGAAGTGCTTGGCCTGGATCGCGATGCCGATGGCCTGTGGATCGTGCAAACCAACGGCGAGACGTTCAGCGCACCGGTGCTGATCAACGCCGCCGGTGCCTGGGCCGACAGAATCGGTGCCCTGGCCGGTGCGCAGCCGCTGGGTCTGCAACCGAAACGTCGCGCTGCGTTTATCTTTGCCGGTCCTGAAGGCGTGTATATTCATCACTGGCCGATGCTGGTCAGCCTCGACGAATCCTTCTACATGAAGCCCGACGCCGGCATGTTCCTCGGCTCGCCGGCCAACGCCGACCCGGTTGAACCGCACGACGTGCAGCCGGAAGAACTCGACATCGCCATGGGTATTTATCAGATCGAAGAAGCCACCACACTGACCATCCGCCGCCCGACCCGCACCTGGGCCGGTCTGCGCAGTTTCGTTGCCGACGGTGATCTGCTCAGCGGTTTCGATCCAAAAGTGCCGGGGCTGTTCTGGGTCGCCGCACAGGGCGGTTACGGCATTCAGACGTCGCCGGCGATGGGGCAGGCCAGTGCGGCACTGGTGCGCGGCGAGCCGTTCCCCGAGCAACTGCAGCAATTCGGTCTGGACAGCGCCATGCTCTCCCCCGCCCGACTGGCGTGATCGCATCGACTCGCCCAAGAGATTGCGGCACACTCGCAGCGCCCCGGCACATGGGGCGCTGACGCTGCCTGGAGCTCCACTGTCATGACCGCCCCCGAATTCGACCCGGCGCTGGATAACTTCCGCGCCATCGCCGATGCCATCGCCACGCTGTTCTTTCCCCATGCCGAGGTGGTGCTGCACGACCTGCGCACGCAGAAGGTCGACTACATCGCCAACAACCTGTCCAAGCGTGAAATCGGCGACGACTCCTCGCTGGAAGACATGCTCAGCGAGGAGGTCAGCGAAAGAAACATCGGCCCGTACGAAAAGCTCAACTGGGACGGTCAGAAGATTCGCAGCCTGAGCACTGTGCTGCGCGACAGTGAAGATCGACCGCTCGCAGTGCTGTGCATCAATCTGAATATTTCCCTGTTCGAGAACGCCAAAGCGGCGCTGGACCTGTTTCTGTCGCCGAGCAAACTGATTCCGCAGCCGGATTCACTGTTCCGTGATGACTGGCAGGAACGCATCAACACCTTCCTCCACGCGTGGCTGCGCGAGCGGCAGTTGAGCCTGAATCTGCTGACCCGTGATCACAAACGCGAACTGGTGCTGGCGCTGCACGCCGAGGGCGCGTTCAAGGGCAAAAGCGCCTCGAACTACGTGGCCAATGTGCTGAACATGGGCCGGGCTACGGTGTACAAGCATTTGAAGGAATTGAAGGGCTGAAGATTTGCATCGCTAGCGCTGGCCTCTTCGCGAGCAGGCTCGCTCCCACATTTGGAATGCGTTCCCCTATGGGAGCGAGCCTGCTCGCGAAAGCGCTTGATCAGTCGCCGTAGATGTCGGTCTGGAAATACTTCTGGGAAATCTTCTGATATTCGCCACTCGCGCGAATCCCGTCGATGGCGCTGTTCAACTGGCTGACCAGCTCGGCATTGCCCTTGCGCACCGCGATCCCCGCGCCTTCGCCGACATACTTGGGATCCTTCAACTCCGGCCCGACAAACGCATAACCCTTGCCGCGGGGCATCGACAGGAAGTCATTGAGCGGAATGGTGTCGGCGAAAATCGCATCGAGGCGCCCCGCCGCCAGGTCCATGTAGATTTCTTCGTTATTGCTGTAGCGCTTGACGTTGATGCCCTTGGGTTCGAACACCTCGGTGGCATAACGATCAGTGGTGGTCGCACGCTGCACGCCAACATTCTTGCCTTTGAGGCTGGCGTACTGATCATCGACGCTGGCGCCTTCCTTCATCACCAGGCGCGAGGATGTGAAGTAGTACTTATGGCTGAAATCCACTGACTTCTTGCGATCTTCGTTGATGGTCATCGACGACAGCGCCATGTCGATCTTCTTCACTTTCAGCGAAGGAATCAGCCCGTCGAACTCACCTTCGACCCACACACACTTGACCTTCATCTGCGCACACAAGGCATTGCCGATGTCGTAGTCGAAACCGACGATTTCACCCTTGTCGGTTTTCGACGCGAACGGCGGATAGGCCGCTTCGATGCCGATGCGCAGGGTTTTCTCGGCGGCGAACACGCTGGCGGAGGCCAACAGGCTGAGGGCCAGTCCGGTGATGAGGGGGAGTTTCTTCATGTTCGTTCTCTCGCGAAGTTGTTGTTGGTTTGGCAAGAAAGCAGCTACAAGCGGCAAGCTATTAGCTGCAAGACAGAAGCTTTTTTGTACTTGTAAATCCATACTGGACTCTCAGGTACAAATCGTCAATCGGGTAGAGAGGGAGGATTTCGGTATTGCAGATGACGCCTTCGCGAGCAGGCTCGCTCCCACAGGGGAACGCATTTCAACTGTGGGAGCGAGCCTGCTCGCGATAGCGGATTTGAGGGCGCTACAGGAATTACTTCTTCCAGCGATCGGCAGCCGCATGATCACTGTCCCGCCCCTCAACCCAACGGGGCCCATCGCTGGTGTTTTCTTTCTTCCAGAACGGTGCGCGGGTTTTCAGGTAGTCCATGACGAACGCGCAGGCATCGAACGCGGCCTGGCGATGGGCGCTGGCGGCGCCGACGAAGACGATCGGCTCGCCCGGCTCCAGCGCGCCTATGCGATGCAGCACTTGCAGTTTCAGCAGCGGCCAGCGCTGCTGCGCTTCGACAGCGATCTTGCCGAGGGCTTTTTCGGTCATGCCCGGATAGTGCTCGAGAAACATCCCCGCGACGTCGAGCCCGTCGTTGAAGTCGCGCACGTAACCGACAAAGCTCACCACCGCACCGACGCCCACATTGGCCGCGTGCATCGCATTGACTTCAGCGCCCGGATCGAACGGCATGGCCTGCACGCGAATCGCCATGTTCAGCCCCCGGTCACAGTTGGAAAAAACGCCACTTCGTCGCCATCGGTCACTGGCTCGTCAAGCTGACAAAGATCCTCGTTGCGTGCGCACATCAGGTTCTGCTCGCTCAACACCTCAGCGCCATCACGTTGCGCCAACAATGCGCGAACGTCATCGACGCTAGCGAAATCGCCTTCAACCACGACTGAATCCACGCCCAGCGCCTCGCGGTAACGAGCAAAAAACTTCACGGTCAGTTTCATGCCGGGTCCGCCTGGAAATGGCCGCTCTTGCCGCCGACTTTTTCCAGCAGACGCACGCTTTCAATGGTCATGCCACGATCGACGGCTTTGCACATGTCATAGATGGTCAGGGCGGCGACACTGGCGGCGGTCAGCGCCTCCATTTCGACGCCGGTCTGCCCGGACAACTTGCAGCGGGCGACGATGCGCACGCTGTCTTCGCCTTCGGCGCTGAGTTCGACTTTGACCCCCGTCAGCATCAGCGGGTGGCACAGCGGAATCAGATCGCTGGTTTTCTTCGCTGCCTGAATCCCGGCAATGCGTGCCACGGCGAACACATCACCTTTGGGATGGCCGCCGCTGACGATCATCTGCAGGGTTTCAGGGAGCATGCGCACCAGCGCTTGAGCCGTCGCTTCACGGAACGTCACGGCTTTTTCAGTGACGTCGACCATGTTGGCGCGACCTTGGGAATCGAGATGAGTCAGCACGAGGGCCTCCTTGAGGCAGCTGCGAGCGGCAAGCTACAAGCGGCAAGTTAAAGCGCGGTAGGCAGGCGTCAGGAAAGCTCGCATTTAAACAGCCGAAAGCCGCAAGCTTCAAGCGGCAAGTGAATTTCACTCGGACCACTTGTAGCTTGCGGCTTGAAGCTTGTAGCTGCTCCTCTTAGAGATGCGATTCGGCGTATTCGGCCAGGATCGAGCGAGGCACCCCTTGCAGGGTGATGTGCACACCGTTGGGGAAATCCTTGAAGCGTTCGGTCAGGTAGGTCAGCCCGGAGCTGGTCGCGGACAGGTAAGGGGTATCGATCTGTGCCAGGTTACCCAGGCACACCACTTTGGAACCGGCGCCGGCACGGGTGATGATGGTCTTCATCTGGTGCGGCGTGAGGTTCTGGCATTCGTCGATCAGGATCAGGCTCTGCTGGAAGCTGCGACCGCGAATGTAGTTGAGCGATTTGAACTGCAACGGCACTTTGCTGAGGATGTAGTCGACGCTGCCATGGGTGTTCTCGTCATCCATGTGCAAGGCTTCGAGGTTGTCGGTGATGGCGCCCAGCCAAGGCTCCATTTTTTCCGCTTCGGTGCCGGGCAGGAAACCGATTTCCTGATCCAGGCCCTGCACGCTGCGGGTGGCGATGATGCGGCGGTAGCGCTTGCTGACCATGGTCTGCTCGATCGCAGCGGCCAGCGCCAGGATGGTTTTACCCGAACCGGCGGCGCCGGACAGGTTGACCAGATGAATGTCCGGATCAAGCAACGCGTACAGCGCCAGACTCTGGTAGATGTCGCGCGGCTTCAGCCCCCACGCCTCCTGATGCAGCAGCGGTTCCTGATGCAGGTCGAGGATCAGCAGTTTGTCTTCCTGGATTTCCTTGATCCAGCCGACAAAGCCCTGCTCGTCGATAATGAATTCGTTGATATGCACTGCTGGCAGGTTGTCGATCAACTGCACCTGGTGCCAGGTGCGGCCATGGTCCTGGCGGGTTTCGACCTTGCTCACGCGGTCCCAGAAGGAGCCGGTCATGTTGTGGTAGCCATTGGGCAGCAGCGACACGTCATCGACCAATTGGTCGGTGCTGTAGTCCTCGGCGTCGATGCCGCAGGCGCGCGCCTTGAGGCGCATGTTGATGTCTTTGGTGACCAGCACCACCGGTTTCTGCGGATCGCGAGTGTGCAGATCGATCAGTTGGTTGATGATTTTGTTGTCGTTCAGGTGCTCGGGCAGAATCAGATTCGACTCGGCCTGCTTGCTCATCAGAATTGACAGCAAGCCCTTCGGCCCGCCCTTGCCACGCTGGATCGGCACGCCGAGCTCAACGTCTTCGGGAGACGCGTCGCCCAGGGTCTTGTCGATCAGGCGGATCGCCTGGCGGCATTCGGCGGCCACGCTGTGATGGCCGCTCTTGAGCTTGTCCAGCTCTTCCAGCACGGTCATCGGGATGGCGACGTGGTGTTCTTCGAAATTCAGCAGGGCATTTGGATCGTGAATCAATACGTTGGTATCGAGTACATACAGGATTGGCTGGTTGGAGGAAGGGCTGCGTCCGTGATCATCCATACTCGGTCACCTATGTGGGAGCCATTCGACGCAATACCGTGACAGTGCTGCGCCTCGAGGTGACTGCCGAATTCATCCACGAGGGCTTGGATGAACTGCACACAATAGGAGTCTGGGAAGACGCCACCTGTGTTGCAGGTTTCGGCGGTCTGTCTTCGTAATACTCCAAAACCGATGACATAAAAAAGTACTTTGACGGTTTTTTTAAGTTTATTTTGCAGAGTGACGAAAAGGCCTTGGCGGACTCCCCAGACACCGCTAAAGTCGGAAGTCCGCCTGCATCGAATTCCCGGCAAAAATCACCCCAAGCCCAATGTTTCCGGGCTTTTTTTAGTTTCTCAACGAAACGCGTCCTGGCAGTCTTCCCAACCGATACCGCTCTGCGCAGTCTGGGTGATCAGCCACGGCAGCGAAGTCTTCACGGCGTCCTGTTTCATGTTGAAATTGATCACCCCGTGACGCCACAACAGCATCAGGGTCAAGACCCGCTGCGCGCTGGCCGGGCCCTTGAGCTTGCCGGCACCGTCCTGGGCATCGATGTCCCACAGCGCCACTTGCAGGCCCTGGGTATTGAAGAAACCTTGCGCGTCGCTGCGGCGCTGGCCATCCGGCGGACGGAACAGCGGCACGAAGTTTTCCGGCAGTTTGTTCTTCACCAGATCGGCGCTGCGCCGTACCGAATCCTGCCAGTCCTGCCAATGGCTGTGGGAGCGGAATTCCCAGCCCTGCACGCCAACGCACTGCCGGGAGAAGCTCGCTTGCAGACTGCTGACCGAACGGCCGGCGAGCCGCGCCTGGATATCCTTGCCCAAGACGAAAAATGTTCCGCTCAGATTCGATTTGCGCAGATATTCGGTCAGCCAGTCGGTGTTGTCCGGTTGCAGGTTGGCGGCGCTGTCGAAAGTCAGCAGAAACAGCCGGTCGTGCATGTCTTCGCCGTTACGCTCGTAGTCACCGAAACGATCGAATTCATTGCTGGTTTGCGGCGACAGCGCGGCCTTGCGCATCAGCTCGTCCAGATACTGCAAATGGAAGATCCGGCTCGGCTCGGCCCATTTGGTGTAATAACTGTCGTCGCTGACCACGAACTTGGCGGCCTGCTCGCGCAGAGTCGGCAGGTCTTCGACGAGGAAGCAGAACGAGGCGTCCTGATCGCAGCTTTGCTGGGCGTGATTGTAATTGCTCAGCAAGCGCTGCCAGAGACGCTGGCGCAACTGATTGATCGCATCGATATTGACCGTGCGCAGGCCCAAGCGCTGGGCGAGTGCCGCCTCGTCGATGGATTCGGTGCCGAGCAGGCCGCGAGCGAACATGAGGATTTCCGCCCGCGACGCGACGTCGAACAGGGTCGGATTGCTCAACTGCTCCGGCCAGGTCGTGCGATCCAGCGTCGCCGCATCGCCGGGCGCCGCCAAGGCCGCGTAGCTCAGCAGCCACGCGGTGAATAAAAGAACAATGCGCAAAGGGATGTCTCCATAACAAAACCCGCGCGGCACTATATCGCGGGTGGATCAAAACAAAGATCAAAAGATCGCAGCCTTCGGCAGCTCCTACCTGTCCCCATTGAATTCATTGCGGTTTCATCTCGAGCGCAATCTGTAGGAGCTGCAAGGCTGCGATCTTGTTCCATGACACCACCGATCACCTATCACGCTCATAGCTGGAGTCAACACCTACAACCCCCTAGAATCGCCCCCACGATTAAAGGAGACGACTTCATGCTGATGGTGATTTCCCCCGCCAAGACCCTCGACTACGAAACACCGCCGGCGACCCAGCGCTTCACCCAGCCGCAATACCTCGACCATTCCCAGGAGTTGATTCAGCAGTTGCGCGAGCTGAGCCCGGCGCAGATCAGCGAATTGATGCACGTGTCCGACAAGATCGGTGGCCTCAATGCCGCGCGATTCGGCAGCTGGACGCCAGCCTTTACCCCAGAGAACGCCAAGCAGGCCCTGCTCGCATTCAAGGGTGACGTCTATACCGGCCTCGACGCTCAGTCCTTCAGCGAGGCGCAATTCGATTACGCGCAAAAGCACTTGCGCATGCTCTCCGGCCTTTATGGCCTGCTGCGCCCGCTCGACCTGATGCAACCGTATCGTCTGGAGATGGGCACCAAACTGGCCAACGCCCGTGGCAAGGATCTGTATGCGTTCTGGGGCACGCGCATCAGCGAATGGCTGAATGAGGCGCTGGCCGAGCAAGGCGATGACGTGCTGCTCAACCTTGCATCAAACGAGTACTTTTCCGCGGTCAAGCGCAACGCTCTGAAGGCGCGGATCATCAACACCGAGTTCAAGGACCAGAAGAACGGCCAGTACAAAATCATCAGTTTCTACGCGAAGAAAGCGCGCGGCCTGATGAGCCGTTTTGTGATTCAGGAACGCATCAACGACCCGGCTCAGCTCAAGCAGTTCGATGTGCAGGGTTATCGCTACAGCGCCGAGCAATCGAAACCCGACAATCTGGTGTTTTTACGCGACCACGCCCCGGAATAAAGCATGCCCTTTGCACGACTCTTTTCTCCGGGAGTCGTGCAGTCCGCCCGAAGTCAAAATCCCCCCGCAGCATATCGCCAATTTCATGGCGTCAATAAAACAACGACCTGTTTACTAATTTTAGTTTCACTCGACACTCAAGTTTTTTTTCAGTAGTGGCACCTAAATTTTTTACCCGTAGTGGCACAAAACTATCGACCCCGTTTTCACCCCGATCAATAAAGGGCCAAGTCGCTAGTGCTATCAATTTGCTCTCAGTGCCATCTTGATCAATATTTCAAAAAATTTCGGGTGGCACGATGAGCGGGCTGGAACTATGTCCAAATGCGTTGCTCATACCACCGGTAACGATTCTCGCCGAGTTTGTACGAGATAACTTACGCAGAGCTGATAGCCATGTAACCAAGTTGTCACACCAACTTGCCTGAGTGACTAACGAGTCTCAAAACAATCGAAGGACAGGAGATACGCACCATTAATATCCCCTACTAAGGCCAAGGCCGCGCCCCTATAAACGTGCTCGCCTGAGCACCTAACTGCTTGATTTACGGGCTCCCTACCCGACGTCGAGCAGGCTACATAACTGCACAAGAGTCTTCCCGCACGGAAGATCGGCTGCATAACAGGGCAAGTCATAACAACAAGGCCTAGTTGCGCACTTCTTGAGTGCATTTATTAGACACTCGGAACTTTGTATGCCTGCACACGGCATTGTGGCGCCTGTAAGCCGCACTTTCGAGTGCACTAGTGACCGCTGAACACCATTAACTCCGGCCATCTAAGGCCAGATATATACAGAGGTAATTGCGATGCGCATCAGCATATTTGGTTTGGGTTACGTTGGCGCAGTATGTGCCGGTTGCCTGTCTGCACGGGGCCATGACGTAGTTGGCGTCGACGTTGCCAAAGACAAGATCGACATGATTAACGCCGGCAAATCGCCAATCGTTGAACCGGGCCTGGGCGAACTTCTGCAACAGGGCGTCCAGACCGCTCGTCTGCGCGGTACGACCAACTTCGCCGAGGCGATTCGTGATACTGACCTGTCGATGATCTGCGTCGGCACGCCAAGCAAAAAGAACGGCGACCTGGAACTGAACTACATCGAGGCCGTGTGCCGCGAGATCGGTTTTGTCCTGCGTGAAAAAACCACCCGTCACACCATCGTCGTGCGCAGCACCGTGCTGCCAGGCACCGTGGCCAACGTGGTAATCCCGATTCTGGAAGACTGCTCGGGCAAGAAGGCTGGCGTCGATTTCGGCGTAGCGGTCAACCCGGAATTCCTGCGTGAATCCACCGCCATCGCCGACTACGATCACCCTCCGATGACCGTCATCGGCGAGTTCGACACCGCGTCGGGCGACGTTCTGCAATCGCTGTACGAAGAACTCGACGCACCGATCATCCGCAAGGACATCGCCGTTGCCGAGATGATCAAGTACACCTGCAACGTCTGGCACGCCACCAAAGTGACCTTCGCCAACGAGATCGGCAACATCGCCAAAGCGGTCGGCGTCGATGGCCGTGAAGTGATGGACGTGGTCTGCCAGGACAAGACACTGAACCTGTCCCAGTACTACATGCGCCCGGGCTTCGCTTTCGGCGGTTCGTGCCTGCCCAAGGACGTACGTGCGCTGACCTACCGCGCCGGCTCCCTGGACGTCGAAGCACCGCTGCTCAACTCGCTGATGCGCAGCAACGAATCGCAAGTGCAGAACGCTTTCGACATCGTTGAAAGCCATGACAAACGCAAAGTCGCCCTGCTCGGTCTGAGCTTCAAGGCCGGCACCGACGACCTGCGCGAAAGCCCGCTGGTCGAACTGGCGGAAATGCTGATCGGCAAGGGCTACGACCTGAGCATCTACGACAGCAACGTCGAGTACGCCCGCGTCCACGGTGCGAACAAGGACTACATCGAATCGAAGATTCCGCACGTGTCGTCCCTGCTCAACTCGGACTTCGATTCGGTGATCAACAACTCCGACGTGATCATCCTCGGTAACCGCGACGAGAAATTCCGTTCGCTGGCCCACGAAGCGCCGCAAGGCAAGCAAGTCATCGACCTGGTGGGCTTCATGTCCAAAGCCACCAGCGCCGGTAGCCGCACCGAAGGCATCTGCTGGTAAAGCAGCCCTAAGCGACAAGCCTCGAGCTGCAAGCCAAAGCGTTTCGCTTGCAGCTCGAAGCTTGCGGCTTGAAGCCTTCTCACCTTCGGATGACGGTTATGACCAAGCTCAAACATTTTTTTCTGCAATCAGCCGGCTGGCTTTTTTATCTCAGTCTGCTGATGGGCCTGGCCTTGATGCTGCCCACGTCCACATTCGACTCCGAGTCGAAGGACTTCATTTTCCTGATTGGCGCCGTGGGTATCTGGCGCTACTCGATGGGTGCAACGCACTTTGTGCGCGGCATGATTTTTCTCTACATCGTTTACCCGCACCTGCGTCGCAAAGTACGCAAGCTGGGTAAAGCGGCCGACCCGTCGCATGTGTTTCTGATGGTCACCAGCTTCCGTATTGACGCGCTGACAACCGCGCAGGTCTACAGCTCGGTGATCCGCGAAGCCATCGACTGCGAACTGCCGACCACCATTGTCTGCTCGATCGTGGAAATGTCCGACGAGTTGCTGGTCAAGGCGCTGTGGGCGCGGATGAATCCGCCGGAGCGAGTCAAGCTCGACTTCGTACGCATTCCCGGTACCGGCAAGCGCGATGGTCTGGCGTTCGGTTTCCGCGCGATCTCCCGTCACCTGCCGGATGACCGTGCCGTGGTGGCCGTGATCGACGGCGATACCGTGCTCGGCGAAGGCGTCGTGCGCAAGACCGTGCCGTGGTTCCAGCTGTTCGGCAATGTCGGCGGCCTGACCACCAACGAGTTCTGCGAAGTGCGCGGCGGCTACATCATGAGCGAATGGCACAAGCTGCGTTTCGCCCAGCGCCACATCAACATGTGCTCGATGGCCCTGTCCAAGCGCGTGCTGACCATGACCGGTCGGATGTCGGTGTTCAAAGCCTCCGTGGTGACCAATCCGGAATTCATCGCCGACGTTGAAAGCGACTCGCTGCAACACTGGCGTCTGGGGCGTTTCAAGTTCCTGACCGGTGACGACAAGTCGAGCTGGTTCAGCCTGATGCGCCTGGGTTACGACACCTTCTACGTGCCGGACGCCGCGATCAACACCGTTGAGCACCCGCCGGAAAAGAGCTTCATCAAGGCCAGCCGCAAGCTGATGTTCCGCTGGTACGGCAACAACCTGCGCCAGAACTCGCGTGCACTGGGCCTGGGTATCCGCCGCCTCGGCGTGTTCACCTCGGTGGTGCTGTTCGACCAGCGCGTGTCGATGTGGACCTCGCTGCTCGGTCTGACCGTGGCACTCATCGCCAGCTTCAAATACGGCACCGCGTTCATCCTCGTGTACCTGCTGTGGATCGGCATCACCCGCCTGATCCTGACGCTGTTGCTGTCGTGTTCCGGCCACCGTATCGGCCCTGCTTACCCGGCGATCCTGTATTACAACCAGATCGTTGGCGCCATGGTGAAGATCTACGTGTTCTTCCGCCTTGACCAACAATCCTGGACTCGCCAGCCCACATCCCTGACCCGTGATCTCGCCAGCTTTCAACGTTGGTTCAACACCTGGTCGTCTCGGACCATGACCTTCTCCGCCGGCAGCATTTTTGTCGCCGTGCTGCTGATGATGGTCTGACCCGCTCCTATTGAATTAACAAGGAAATCGCCCCTATGAATACCGCCGTCAACGTCAACGTAGTGCATGAATCCGAAGCCCAGCGCCAGCACGCTCGCGTGAAAATCCCGGCCAAGCTGCGTTTCTTCGGCCCTGACCGGACTCCGCTCGAAGCGCGGGTCCTCGATCTGTCCGCTGGCGGTCTGGCGTTCAACGCCGGGCAGATGCCGCTGACCATCGGCGAGGTGTACAAGGCGCGTCTGCAATTCGTCATCGACAACCTCGGCCTGGCCATGGACGTTGAACTGCAGGTGCGCTCCTTTGATCGCGCCACCGGCCGTGCCGGCTGCCAGTTCCAGAACCTCGAACCGCAGGACATTTCCACCCTGCGCCACCTGATCACTTCGCACCTGGCCGGCGACATCGTCAGCATCGGCGAAGTGCTGGCGACCCTGCAGCGCGACAACTTCACCAAGGCGCGCAAGAACAAGACCGACGATACCGGCATGACCCCGTTCGGCCGTCTGAAAGCCGTGACCTTCAGCGCCGGTATTTTCGCTGTCGGCCTGGTCGCTGCCGGTTTCATCTTCAAGTCGGTGTACGGCATGTACTTCGTCAGCCATGCGCAGGCCGGTCTGGTCAGCGTGCCGGGGATGAACATCACCATGCCGCGCGACGGCACCGTGCAAAGTCTGGTCAAGTCCGACGGCGTCGCTGCCAAAGGCGCACCGCTGGCGACCTTCAGCACCAGCATGCTCGACGTGCTCAAGGGCCATTTGGCCGAAGATCAACTGGCCCCGGCCAAGGTTGAAGAATTGTTCGGCAAGCAAATGACCGGCACCCTGACTTCGCCGTGCGACTGCACCGTGGCCCAGCAACTGGTGGCTGACGGTCAGTACGCGAGCAAGGGCGACGTGATCTTCCAGTTGGTGCCGCGCAACACCCAGGCCAACGTTGAAGCACGCTTCTCCTATCGCCAGTTCGGCGACGTGCGTCCGGGTACGCCGGTCAGCTTCCAGATCGCCGGCGAAGACAAGACCCGCACCGGCAAGATCGTCAGCAGCACCAGCCTGAAGAGCGCCGACCTGTCCTCCGACATCCGCGTGCAGATCCAGCCAGACGAGCCGCTCGACAGCAGCCTCGCCGGCCGCCCGGTGGAAGTGAACAGCGACCGTGGCCCGAACCTGAACTGGCTGATCGACAAAGCCATGGCTGCCGGTCTTTAAGTCGAGGACATGCCTGTGACTACGCAGAACTTGAACACACCGCCGACCCTGTGGGAGCGAGCCTGCTCGCGATGGGATCGCCGCGGTTTGTCTGATGTACCGAGTCGCTTGCATCGCGAGCAGGCTCACTCCTACAAGGGAACGGTGTGTGCCCTGGCATTGGCAGTGAGTCTGGCCGGTTGCGCCGGGCTGCCCGATCAGCGTCTGGCCAACGAAGCGCTCAAGCGTGGCGACACCGCCACCGCCGCGCAGAATTACCAGCAACTGGCCGATCTGGGTTACAGCGAGGCGCAAGTCGGTCTGGCCGATATCCAGGTCGACAGCCGTGACCCGGCGCAGATGAAACAGGCCGAAGCGACTTACCGCGCAGCGGCGAGCGTATCGCCGCGTGCCCAGGCACGTCTGGGTCGTCTGTTGGTAGCCAAGCCGGGCTCCACCGAAGCCGAACACCATGAAGCCGAAACCCTGCTGAAAAAAGCCGCCGCCAATGGCGAAGGCAATACGTTGATCCCGCTGGCGATGCTGTACCTGCAATACCCGCACAGCTTCCCGAACATCAACGCCCAGCAGCAGATCGATCAGTGGCGCAAGTCGGGCTACCCGGAAGCCGGTCTGGCGCAGGTGCTGCTGTATCGCACCCAGGGCACTTACGACCAGCACCTGGATGACGTGGAAAAGATCTGCAAGGCCGCACTCAACACCACCGACATCTGCTATGTCGAACTGGCTACCGTCTACCAGAAACGTGGCCAGGCGGAGCAACAGGCCGAACTGATCAAGCAGATGCAGGCCGGTTACAGCCGTGGCACCGTCACCGCGCAGCGAGTCGATTCCGTGGCCCGCGTGCTGGCCGATTCGACCCTGGGCAAGACCGACGAAAAAACTGCCCAGGCGCTGCTCGAGCCGATCGCTCCGGGCTACCCGGCGTCGTGGGTCACCCTCGCCCAATTGCTTTACGACTTCCCCGAACTGGGCGACGTCGACCAGATGATGAAGTACCTGGACAATGGCCGCGCCGCCGATCAGCCGCGCGCCGAACTGTTGCTGGGCAAGGTCTACTACGAAGGCAAAATGGTTCCGGCCGACGCCAAAGTCGCCGAGGAACACTTCCAGAAAGCCGTTGGCCGCGAAGTGGCCGCCGACTACTACCTCGGCCAGATCTATCGCCGTGGCTACCTCGGCAAGGTCTATCCGCAGAAGGCCCTCGACCACCTGCTGACCGCTGCGCGCAACGGTCAGAACAGTGCCGACTTCGCCATCGCCCAGCTGTTTTCCCAAGGCAAGGGCACCAAGCCCGACCCGCTGAACGCTTACGTATTCAGCCAACTGGCCAAGGCGCAGAACACCCCGCAAGCCGATGAACTGGCAGCGACCCTCGAGGCGCAATTGCCGCCCGAGCGCCTGCCCGAAGCCCGCCGCCTGTTGCAACAGGAACAGGCCAGCCGTGGCGCCCTGAACTCGAACACGCTGCAACTGCACGCCCTGCAAGAAGAAGACGGCGAGGAAAAACTATGAAGCTGAACCCATTCGTGAAGGCCGGTATTGGCCTCACCTTCGCGCTGATCTGGTCTTGCCCGACACTGGCTGCGATGACTGAAAGCAAGAACTTCGGTCTGGAAGTGAAACTCACCGGTCAGTCCGAAGACGACCGTGACCTCGGCACTGCCGGTGGCGGCGACGTCAACGGCGTCGGCCTGGACCTGCGTCCGTGGATCTACGGCGAAAGCGGCGCGTGGAGCGCCTACGCGATGGGCCAGGCAGTGACCTCCACCGACATCATCGAGACCGACACCCTGCAGCAGTCCGACGGTGAACAGACCACCGACAGCGGCGATCGCGAAACCAAGAAAAACTACCTGGCGATGCGCGAGTTCTGGGTCGGCTACAGCGGCTTCACGCCGTACCCTGGCGAGATCCTCAAGTTCGGTCGCCAGCGTCTGCGCAATGACGACGGCCAATGGCGCGACACCAACATCGAAGCGCTGAACTGGACCTTCGACACCACCCTGCTGCGCGCCAATGCCGGTGTGGCCGAGCGCTTCAGCGAATACCGCACCGACCTCAAAGAGCTGGCGCCGAAAGACAAGGATCGCCTGCACGCCTACGCCGATGCCGCTTACCAGTGGACACCGGGCCAGTGGGTCGGCATTCGCGTTCACCACACTCACGACGACGGCAAACTCGATTACGCCGAGCCGGGCGTCCCGCGCGACTCGCTGGACAAGACCGAGAACGGCGACATCAGCTGGATCGGCCTGACTGCCGACAGCGACGCCTACAACTGGCGCAACACCAACACCGTCAACTATTGGGGCAGCATCACCGGCATGAGCGGCGACCGCGATACGGTCAACGCGCTGAACGCCGATGGCACGCGCCCGACACAAGCCAAGCGCAGCGATGACATCAGCGGCTGGGCCGCCGATGTCGGCGTGCGCCTGCGCCTCGATCCGCAATGGCAAGTCGGCGGTGCCTATGCCCGCGCCAGTGCCGATTACGAACAGAACGGTCTGGAGAGCAACCGCTCCAACTACACCGGTACCCGTTCGCGCGTACACCGTTTCGGCGAAGCCTTCCGTGGCGAAATGAACAACATGCAGACCGCCACCCTGTTCGGTTCGTGGATGGTCAACGACGAGTACGACGCCAGCCTGATCTACCACAAGTTCTGGCGTGTCGACGGCAACAAGCCGGTCGGCAGCAACGGCATCAACGCGGTGGAAAACAACACCGACGACGTCACCGGCGCGATCCTCTCCAGCACCTCGCTGCCGCTTGAAGATGGCAACAAGGACCTGGGTCAGGAAATGGACCTGGTCGTCACCAAGTACTTCAAGCAAGGCCTGTTGCCGGCGGCGTTGAGCCAGTCGATCGACGAGCCTTCGGCACTGGTGCGTTTCCGTGGCGGTGTGTTCAAACCGGGCGATGCCTACGGCAGCCAGGTTGATTCCTACATGCACCGCGCATTCATTGACGTGATCTGGCGCTTCTGATGCAAACCGCCAAGGGAGTGCCCGACATGATCAGCACCAGAACAGGCTCACTCAGCCTGCTGGCCGGCGCGATGCTGCTGGCCAGCGCCGGCGCCTTCGCCAATGTTGAACCGGCGAAACCTGCGACCGTGGCCAAGGAACTGCAACAGGCCAAGACCTACACCGTCAGCAGCGCGCCGACCGAGGCGCTGCAACTGGCCAAGCCGAAACTGCCCGACCTGTCCGGCTTCACTGCCGAGGCCGCTGCGGCGAAAATCGTGCGCAGCAAACCGGGCAAGATCAGCGTGCGCCGGATGATGCAGGAAAACGCCCTGAAGGACTTCATCGGCGGCGATAACAAGATGGCCGAATGGGTTGTGCGTCAGCACGGCATCCCGCAGGCGATCTTCATCGACGACGGCTACATGAACCTCAAGGATCTGGCGAAAAAACTGCCCAAGCAGTATTTCAGCGAGACCTCGCCGGGCGTGTACCTGGCCAAATTGCCGATCGTGGTCGGCGAGAAAGGCATCCTCGAAATCGACGGTCAGACCCAGGAACTGCGCCTGTCGCAAGAGGCCGGCTCGTTCCTGATCAACGACGGTCAGTTGTTCGTGCGTGACACCAAAGTCACCGGCTGGCGCGAAAAGGACAACGGCCCGGCAACCTTCCGTTCGCCGAAGGAATTCCGCCCGTTCCTGCTCGCCTGGGGCGGCACCGAGACCTACATCGTCAACAGCAAGATGGCCAGTTTCGGTTACGCCAACAGTAAGTCGTACGGAGTGAGTATTTCCCAGTACACGCCGAACATGGCCAAGGTTCTCAAGCGCCCGGAACCGACCGGCTGGATCGTCGGCTCCGAGTTCTCGGACATGTGGTACGGCTTCTACTGCTACGAAACCCGCGACTTCGTGGTCAAGGGCAACACCTACAAAGACAACATCGTCTACGGCATCGACCCGCATGACCGCTCGCACCGTCTGATCATTGCCGAGAACACTGTTCACGGCACGAAGAAGAAGCACGGGATCATCATTTCCCGTGAGGTCAACGACAGCTTCATCTTCAACAACAAGAGTTACGACAACAAGTTGTCGGGCCTGGTGATCGACCGTAACAGCGTCAACAACATCATTGCCTACAACGAGATCTACAAGAACCACACCGACGGCATCACGCTCTATGAGTCCGCCGACAACCTGCTGTGGGGCAACAAGGTCATCAGCAATACCCGTCACGGCATCCGTATTCGTAACAGCGTGAACATCCGCCTCTACGAAAACGTCGCCATGACCAACGGCCTGACCGGTATCTACGGCCACATCAAGGACCTGACCGACACCGACCGTGACATCAAGCTCGACCCGTTCGACGCGCAGGTGTCGCTGATCGTGGTTGGCGGCGAACTGGCGGCCAATGGCAGCGGCCCGCTGTCGATCGACTCACCGCTGAGTGTCGAGCTGTATCGCGTGTCGATGCTGGCGCCGACCAAGTCCAGCGGCATCAGCTTCAACGGCATCCTCGGCGAGCGCCAGGATGAAATTCTCGACCTGCTGGTGCGCCAGCAGAAAGCCGTGCTGATCGACCCTGTCGAACGCCAGACCGAATTGCAGGACTGAGGATAATTTTTATGCACCCACACATGATCAAACTGCTCAGCCTCTCGGCCCTGACTCTCGGCATTCTTGCTGCCGGCAACGCACGCGCCGACGCTGAAGGCGCAAGCGTCACGCCACCGAAGTTCACCGCCGAGCCGTGCTGCAACCTGTGCCCGGCGGCCCATGACGCGAAAAACTACACCACGCGTTATCAGCAGAACTTCACCACCCTGGTACAGGCGCAGGGCGACTGGCTGTTCCGTACCCAGGAAGACCTGCGCACCGAGTTCAACACCACGCCGGCCGGCTACAAGCGCTTGCAACAGTTGCACGATGCGTTCAAGAGCAAAGGCGTCGAGCTGGTGATCGTTTACCAGCCGACCCGAGGCCTGGTGAACCGCAACAAGCTCAACCCGCAGGAAAAAGCCGCGTTCGACTACGAGAAAGCCTTGGGCAACTACAAGACCATGCTCGGCCGTTTCGCCAAGATGGGTTACGTGGTGCCGGACCTGTCGCCCCTGACCAACGAATCGTTGCCGGACACCCTGCCCGCCCACGATTTCTACTTCCGTGGCGACCAGCACTGGACGCCATACGGCGCTCAGCGCACGGCAAAAATCGTGGCGGAAAAGGTCAAGCAGATCCCGGCTTTCGCCGACATTCCCAAGCGTGAATTCGAGACCAAGAAGTCCGGGCGCATGGGCAAGACCGGCACCCTGCACAACATGGCCGGGCAACTGTGTGGCACCAGCTACGCGATCCAGTACATGGACCAGTTCACCACCGAGCCGAAAGGCGAGGCAGGCGACGGCGATCTGTTCGGCGATTCCGGCAATCCGCAGATCACTCTGGTCGGTACGTCGCACAGCGGCAAGAACTACAACTTCGCCGGTTTCCTTGAAGAAGCCATCGGCGCCGACATTCTCAACGTGGCCTTCCCCGGCGGCGGTCTGGAAGGTTCGATGTTGCAGTACCTGGGCAGCGAAGAATTCCAGAAGACCCCGCCGAAGATTCTCATCTGGGAATTCTCGCCGCTGTATCGCCTCGACCAGGAAACCATCTATCGCCAGATGATGGCGCTGCTCGACAACGGTTGCGAAGGCAAAGACGCACAGATGTCCGCCAGCACCACGCTGAAACCGGGCAGCAAGCAAGAACTGCTGGTCAACAGCAAGAACCTGAACCTGCAGAACGCCAGTCATCAGGTCGACATCCGCTTCGCCGACACCTCGGTGAAAACCCTGCAAGCCACCCTCTGGTACATGAACGGTCGCCACGAGGACATCAAGATCGAGAAACCGGAAACCTCCGACACCGACGGTCGTTTCGCCTTTGAGCTGCGCACGGACGAAGACTGGGCCTCGCAAAACCTGCTGGCGGTCGAAGTCCAGGGTCCTGAAGCCGGACCTGGCGCCGCGCCACAAAAAGTCGAAGCGAAAATCTGCAAACGCAACGTATTCCCGGGCGCTGGTCAACAGACCGCGCAGCTCGGGCAATGAGGTCTGCTATGCGAAATCCGAAACTGAAAAATCTGTTGGCACCGACGCTCCTGAGCCTGGCGATGTTCGCCGGGGCGACCCAGGCCGCTGCGCCATTGCGTCCACCGCAGGGCTACTTCGCCCCGGTGGATAAATTCAAGACCGGCGACAACAGCGATGGCTGCGATGCCATGCCGGCGCCGTACACCGGACCGCTGCAATTTCGCAGCAAATACGAAGGTTCGGACAAGGCCCGCGCAACGCTGAACGTGCAGTCGGAAAAAGCCTTTCGCGACACCACCAAAGACATCACCACGCTGGAGCGCGGCACCGCCAAACGCGTCATGCAGTTCATGCGCGACGGTCGCCCGGAGCAGCTCGAATGCACGCTCAACTGGCTGACCGCGTGGGCCAAGGCCGATGCGTTGATGTCGAAAGACTTCAACCACACCGGCAAGTCGATGCGCAAATGGGCGCTGGGCAGCATGGCCTCGTCGTACATTCGGCTGAAGTTTTCCGACTCGCATCCGTTGGCCCAGCATCAGCAGGACGCGCAGCTGATCGAAGCCTGGTTCAGCAAAATGGCCGATCAGGTGGTCAGCGACTGGGACAACCTGCCGTTGGAAAAAACCAACAACCACTCGTACTGGGCCGCCTGGTCGGTGATGGCCACCGCCGTCGCCACCAACCGCCGCGACCTGTTTGATTGGGCGGTGAAGGAATACAAGGTCGGCGTCAATCAAGTCGACGCCGACGGCTTCCTGCCCAACGAACTCAAGCGCCAGCAACGCGCCCTCGCCTATCACAACTACGCCCTGCCGCCGCTGGCGATGATCGCCAGTTTCGCTCAGGTCAACGGTGTCGATCTGCGTCAGGAAAACAACGGCGCACTGAAGCGTCTCGGTGATCGTGTGCTGGCCGGTGTGAAGGACCCTGACGAGTTCGAAGAAAAGAACGGCAAAAAGCAGGACATGACTGACCTGAAAGAGGACATGAAATTCGCCTGGCTCGAACCGTTCTGCACCCTCTACACCTGTGCGCCGGATGTGATCGAGAAGAAGCACGGCATGCAGCCGTTCAAGACCTTCCGCCTTGGCGGCGACCTGACCAAGGTCTACGACCCGACGCATGAAAAAGGCAACAAAGGTTCTTGAAAGGCGAAAAGCAAAAGCCCCTCACCCTGACCCTCTCCCGGAGGGAGAGGGGACTGACCGAGGTGCTTTTGAGAAATCCGCCGACCTGAAATACCGAGTCGATCTCCATTTTTGAAAACCATGGAGATCAGGCTCCCTCTCCCTCCGGGAGAGGGCGGGGGGTGAGGGGCGCGGTTTGACGGCCAACCCAGACCTCAAGCAAACACTGTGTCACCCCTCCACTACCACGGGGGGTTTGGGGGGGCTTTGGCCCTTGACTGTTGGTTCAAACATGGAGAGATCGGGATGGTATTTTCATCCAACGTGTTCCTGTTTCTGTTCTTGCCGATCTTTCTCGGCTTGTACTACTTGAGCGGGCAACGCTATCGCAACCTGCTGCTGCTGATCGCCAGCTACGTGTTCTACGCCTGGTGGCGAGTGGACTTCCTCGCACTGTTCGCCGGCGTCACGCTGTGGAACTACTGGATCGGCCTTAAAGTCGGTGCCGCCGGCGTCAGGACCAAACCGGCGCAGCGCTGGCTGTTGCTCGGCGTGGCGGTGGACCTGTGCATCCTCGGCTACTTCAAGTACGCCAACTTCGGCGTCGACAGCATCAACGCGATCATGACCTCGTTCGGTCTCGAGCCGTTCATCCTCACCCACGTGCTGCTGCCGATCGGTATTTCGTTCTACATCTTCGAATCGATCAGCTACATCATCGACGTGTACCGTGGCGACACTCCGGCCACGCGCAACCTGATCGACTTCGCGGCATTCGTGGCGATCTTTCCGCACCTGATTGCCGGCCCGGTTCTGCGTTTCCGCGACCTCGCCGATCAGTTCAACAACCGCACGCACACCCTCGACAAGTTCTCCGAGGGCTGCACGCGGTTCATGCAGGGTTTCATCAAGAAAGTCTTCATCGCCGACACCCTCGCCGTGGTCGCCGACCATTGCTTCGCCCTGCAGAACCCGACCACGGGTGACGCCTGGCTCGGCGCACTGGCGTACACCGCACAGCTGTATTTCGATTTCTCCGGTTACAGCGACATGGCCATCGGTCTGGGCTTGATGATGGGTTTCCGCTTCATGGAAAACTTCAAGCAGCCGTACATCAGCCAGTCGATCACCGAGTTCTGGCGCCGCTGGCACATCAGCCTGTCGACCTGGCTGCGTGACTATCTGTACATCACGCTCGGCGGTAACCGCAAAGGCACGCTGATGACCTATCGCAACCTGTTCCTGACCATGCTGCTCGGTGGTCTGTGGCACGGCGCGAACATCACTTACATCATCTGGGGCGCCTGGCACGGCATGTGGCTGGCGATCGAAAAAATGCTCGGCCTGAACACTTCGCCGCGCAGCCTCAATCCGATCCGCTGGGCACTGACCTTCCTGCTGGTGGTGATGGGCTGGGTGATCTTCCGTGCCGAGAACCTGCACGTTGCCGGACGCATGTACGGCGCGATGTTCAGCTTCGGTGACTGGTCGCTGTCGGAACTCAATCAGGCCAGCCTGACCGGCCTGCAAGTGGCAACCCTGGTGGTGGCTTACGTGACCCTGGCGTTCTTCGGCCTGCGTGACCTGTACACCAATCAGCCGCCAGCCAAGACCAAACCTGAAGTCAACGTCGAAGCCGATGGCCCTGCCACTGCGACCCCGGGAATGATCAAGGCAGCGCCTGGTGAAAATCCCGCGAGCATCCATGAACCTGGCTACACCGTCGGCGTCGAAGCCCAGGTGCAACCGGCCTACTGGACCGCGGACTGGTCGCGCTACGTGATGCGCGGGCTGATCCTGCTGCTGTTCATCGCCTCGATTCTCAAACTCTCGGCGCAAAGCTTCTCGCCGTTCCTTTACTTCCAGTTCTGAGGGATCTGACATGACCCGCTCATTACGCATCTTCTACATCGCCCTGTTCCTGGTGACGCTGTTGGTCCTGGGCCTGTGGTCGGTTCGCAGCTTCTTCGGCTTCAGCACCAACGCCGATGCGACGGTGCTCAACGGCCGCTGGACGAAGGCGGTTGAAACCCACTATGACGATGAATTCCCGATCAAGCGTCTGGGCACCAACCTCTGGGCCGCGCTGGATTTCAAACTGTTCAACGAAGGTCGTCCGGGCGTCGTGCTCGGCCGCGACCAGTGGTTGTACAGCGATGAGGAATTCAACCCGATCGTCAACGAAGAGCAGAACCTGCAAGGCAACTACGCGCTGGTCGAAGGCGTGCGCCAGACCTTGAAAGAGAAAGGCGTGAAACTGGTGATGGCGATCGTGCCGGCCAAGGTGCGTCTGTACCCGGAGCATCTGGGTGAAGTGAAGCCTGCGAGCATTCACCAGAACCTGTATCAGGATTTCCACGCCCGTGTCGCTGCCGACAAGATCCTCGCCCCTGACCTGCTCGGCCCGCTGCAACAGGCCAAGCAGAACGGTCAGCAAGTGTTCCTGCGCACCGACACCCACTGGACCCCGGAAGGCGCCGAAATAGCGGCCAACACGCTGGCCAGAACCATTGCCGAGAAATTCCCGCTGAGCGGCGAGCCACAGCGCTTCGTTACCACGCCAGCAGAGAAGGTCACGCACAAGGGCGATCTGCGTCTGTTCCTGCCGCTCGACCCGCTGTTCGAAAACATGATGCCGGCGCCTGAGCCTCTGCTCAAACGCAACACCGTGGCCGCCGAGCAACCTGCCGGTGACGACGCCCTGTTCGCCAACAACGAAGTACCGGTGGCACTGATCGGCACCAGCTACAGCGCCAACCCCAACTGGAACTTCGTCGGTGCGCTCAAGCAAGCGCTGCACAGCGACGTCGTCAACTACGCCGAAGACGGCCACGGCCCGATTCTGCCAATGCTCAGCTACCTGAAAAGCGATGACTTCAAGAACAGCCCGCCACAAGTGCTGATCTGGGAGTTTCCTGAACGATATCTGCCTGTGAACAACGAAATCGGCGACGCCGACCCACAGTGGGTCGCAGAGCTCAAACAAGCCGGCGCCCGCCAACAAAACGTAGCCATCAACACTAAATCCGAGACGCCCGATCGGGCGCAAAACTGAAAGAGAGGTGCACCATGACTTTCACTACTACTCCTCGTCGTCTCGCTAAAAGCTTCGCACTGGTTGCTGGCCTCAGCGTGCTTTCCGTCCCAGCCTTCGCCGGTGGCGATGCTGCACTGTACGGCCCGACCGCGCCGAAAGGCTCGACCTTCGTACGTGTCTACAACGCCAGCAACGCTGAAGTCAGCGCCACTGTCGGCAGCACCAGCCTGAGCGATATCGCGCCGCTGGCCAGCAGCGACTTCAGCTTCATGCCGGGCGGCGACTACAGCGCCAAGATCGGCAGCCAGACCCTGCCGGTGAAACTCGCCGGTGACCACTACTACACCCTGGTCAACAACGCTTCCGGCGCGCCACAACTGATCGAAGAACCACCGTTCAAGAACAAGCAGAAATCCCTTGTGCGCGTGCAGAACCTCAGCGACAAGCCGCTGACCCTGAAGACCGCCGACGGCAAGACCGAAGTGGTGCCGAACGTCGCGGCCAAGGGCCGTGGCGAACGTGAAATCAACCCGGTGAAAGTCAGCCTGGCGCTGTACGAAGGCGACAAGAAAGTCGGCGACGTAAAACCGGTCGCGCTGGAGCGTGGTGAGGCAGCCGTGCTGTACGTCACCGGCAACGGCAGCAACCTGTCGCCAGTCTGGGTGAAACGCCCGGTGTCGACTCGCTAATCGCTCGAGCTATCAGCTACTAGCTTCAAGCTTCAAGCTGCAAGTGCAGTGCTTCTAACTCACTGCTTGCAGCTTGCAGCTCTCAACTGCATTTTATGGAGTAAAAACTATGATTCCGGTGATCTTGTCAGGTGGTAGCGGTTCGCGTCTGTGGCCTCTTTCGCGCAAGCAATTCCCCAAGCAATTCCTCGCCCTGACCGGCGAACACACCCTGTTCCAGCAAACCCTCGAGCGCCTGGTGTTCGAAGGCATGGACACGCCGATCGTGGTCTGCAACAAAGAGCACCGTTTCATCGTCAACGAGCAACTGGCCGCACGCAATCTGGAATGCCAGCGCATCCTGATGGAACCGTTCGGCCGCAACACTTCGCCGGCCGTGGCCCTGACCGCGATGATGCTGGTCAATGAAGGACGCGACGAACTGATGCTGGTGCTGCCGGCCGACCACGTGCTGGAAGACCAGAAAGCCCTGCAACGCGCCCTGGCCCTGGCCACCGTCGCGGCGGAAAACGGCGAAATGGTCCTGTTCGGCGTGCCGGCGACCAAACCGGAAACCGGCTACGGCTATATCAAGTCCACCGCTGATTCGCTGCTGCCCGAAGGCGTCAGCCGTGTCTCGCACTTCGTCGAAAAACCGGACGTGAAGCGCGCCACCGAGTACGTCGAATCCGGCGGTTACTACTGGAACAGCGGCATGTTCCTGTTCCGCGCCAGCCGCTTCCTCGAAGAGCTGAAAAAGCACGATCCGGACATCTACGACACCTGCCTGCTGACCCTCGAGCGCAGCCAGCAGGATGCCGACACCGTCACCCTGGACGAAGCCACCTTCGCCTGCTGCCCGGACAACTCCATCGACTATTCCGTGATGGAAAAAACCCAGCGCGCCTGCGTGGTGCCGCTGACTGCCGGCTGGAGCGATGTTGGCTGCTGGTCGTCGCTGTGGGAGGTCAACGAAAAGGACGCCAACGGCAACGTCAGCAAGGGCGACGTGGTGATCCAGGACAGCAAGAACTGCATGATCCACGGCAACGGCAAACTGGTGTCGGTGATCGGTCTGGAAAACATCGTGGTGGTCGAAACCAAGGACGCCATGATGATCGCCCACAAGGACAAGGTCCAAGGCGTCAAGCAGATGGTCAACACCCTCAACGCCCAGGGCCGCAGCGAAACCCAGAACCACTGCGAGGTGTACCGTCCGTGGGGCTCGTACGACTCGGTGGACATGGGTGGCCGCTTCCAGGTCAAGCACATCTCGGTCAAGCCGGGCGCGTGCCTGTCGCTGCAGATGCACCACCACCGCGCCGAACACTGGATCGTGGTCAGCGGCACCGCCGAAGTGACCTGCGACGAGAACGTGTTCCTGCTCACTGAAAACCAGTCGACCTACATCCCGATCGCCTCGGTGCATCGCCTGCGCAACCCGGGCAAGATCCCGCTGGAAATCATCGAAGTGCAATCGGGCAGCTACCTGGGCGAAGACGATATCGAGCGTTTCGAAGATATCTACGGCCGCTCCAACCCGGTCGAGCGCGGCGTCTCGGTGAAAACCATCGCGCAGTAATCGCTCGCTGAAACAAGAAGCCCTCGTCCAGCCCGTTGCGTCCCCTATCCGCAGCGGGCTGGGCGGGGGCTTTTTTTGTCTTGATTCTGTGTAGCCAGAAATGGCCTCTTCGCGAGCAGGCTCGCTCCCACACTTGAAATACTTTTCCCTGTGGGAGCGAGCTTGCTCGCGAAGAGGCCCTCTCAGACACCCCTGGTGCCAATGCCCATCGCCAACCTCCCCTGCGCTTAGGTAGGATGCCTCTCTGTCTCTGCGAGGTTATCCGACATGTTCATCGGCATCCTGCTGGTCATCACCTGGTTGATCCTGCTGCTGCGCTATCCGGCCAAGGCCTTGCCGGTTTCGGTGGCTGCGGCAATCGGGCTGGGTTTTGTGGCCATGTGGGTGGTGTGGCTGGACAACCGCGAGATCAAGCAACTCGCGCGCCTGGAACTGCGCATCGCTTACGCTCCCGAACAATGCCCGGCCGACCGTCCGCTGCAATTGAAAATGAACAACGGCAACGACGTGCCGCTGACCGAACTGCGTTGGCGCATCGCTGCCTATGCGCCGGGCGATACGGTCAACCTGGCGGACAATCAATACACAGCCCCGCGTTATCGCGGCCCCGGCGAACTGCAGGCCGGCGCCACGTGGGAGGACTGCTTGCCAGTGCCGCCGCTGCGCCCCGGCTATCGCCCGCAAAGCCTGGAGTTTCGCGCCGAGCATTTGCAGGGCAGTTTCTCCGACTGATCTCCTCCACACCTTATTTTGCACAAGGAATGCGCCATGCCCGTTGCGTTGATTACCGGTTGTTCCAGCGGCATCGGCCGCGCCCTTGCCGATGCGTTCAAAGCCGCCGGCTATGAAGTCTGGGCCAGCGCGCGCAAGACGCAAGACGTCGCCGCGCTCAGCGCCGCCGGTTTCATCGCCATCCAGCTGGACGTCAACGATGGCGCCGCGCTGGAACAACTCGCCGAGCGACTCAACCAGCAACACGGCGGCCTCGATGTATTGATCAACAACGCCGGTTACGGCGCCATGGGGCCGTTGCTCGACGGCGGCGTAGCGGCCATGCAGCGCCAGTTCGAGACCAATGTCTTCTCGATCATCGGCGTCACTCGCGCGCTGTTTGCGCTGCTGCGTCAGGCCAAAGGTCTGGTGGTGAATATCGGCAGCGTGTCCGGTGTGCTGGTCACGCCATTCGCCGGTGCCTACTGCGCGTCGAAAGCGGCGGTGCATGCGCTGAGCGATGCCCTGCGCATGGAGCTGGCGCCGTTCGGTATCCGCGTGATGGAAGTCCAGCCCGGCGCGATTCAATCGAGTTTTGCCAAAAACGCCGGGCACGAGGCCGAGCAATTGATCAACGAGCAGTCGCCGTGGTTTCCGCTGCGTGAGGGCATTCGCGCGCGGGCCAAGGCGTCGCAGGACAAGCCGACACCGGCCAATGAGTTTGCCGCCGAGGTGCTCAAGGCTGTGCAGCAGAGCAAACCGCCACGCTTGATCCGCATCGGCAATGGCAGCCGCGCGTTGCCGTTGTTGGCGGCGTTGCTGCCCAAGGGATTGCTGGAATCGACGTTGATGAAGCGGTTCGGCTTGCGCGCGAAACTCTAGGCAGGGCGGCCCGCTCCCACAGGGATTTTCGGTGCGGCCTGGATTCAGTGTGGGAGCGAGCCTGCTCGCGAAGGGGACGACGCGGTCTGTCAGAGCTTCGCAGCAGTCTGCTTCACCACCACCGTGCAAGTAATCCCCGCCGCCAACAAAACCCCTTCCGGCACTTCATCGATGTGTATCCGCACCGGCACGCGCTGCGCCAGGCGCACCCAGTTGAACGTCGGGTTCACATCGGCGATGAGCTCGCGACTTTCCGGGTTGTCGCGGTCGTAGATGCCGCGTGAAATGCTCTCGACATGACCCTTGAGCACTTCGCCGCTCATCAATTGCATATCGGCTTCGTCACCGACTTTCACATGCGGCAGTTTGGTCTCTTCGAAGAAGCCGTAGACCCAGAACGAGTTCATATCGACCACAGCCATTTTCGCCTCGCCGATGCGTGCGTAGTCGCCACGATGCACGTTGAGGTTGGTCACGTAGCCGTCCACCGCCGCGCGCACTTCGGTGCGTTTGAGGTTGAGTTCGGCCGCTTCCAGTTGTGCCTGGGCATGTTGGTAGTCAGCCAGCGCGGCGTCGGCGATGTTGCTGGCGTCGTCGCGGTTTTCCTTGGAGATCACCAGGTTGTCGAGGTCGGCGCGGCGGTGGGCGTTGACCTTGCGCATCTCCCAGGTCGACTTGCGCGAGGCGACCAGCGACTGCGCCTGTCTGACCGCGATGCGGTAGTGCTCAGGGTCGATGCGCATCAGCAGATCGCCCTTCTTCACCAACTGATTGTCACGCACCGGCACTTCTACCACTTCGCCAGTGACGTCGGCGGCGACGTTGATGATGTCGGCGCGAACGCGGCCATCGCGGGTCCACGGCGTGTTCATGTAGTGCTCCCACAACGTGCGGCCGATCCATAGCGCCAGGGCCAGTACCAGCAGGGTCGCGAGCAGGCTGAAAAACTTTTTCATCGGGGCCTTCTTCAGAGAGAGTCAGCGGTAGACAGTCAGCGCCATGGCGCCGAACAGACAGGTAAACAGGCTCAGACGCAGCAGCGCCGGGTGCCAGAAAAAACGGTACAGATCGAACCCCGAGAGAAAGCGGTCCAGCGCCCAGGCCAGCCCCGCAGCAACAAAAAACATCAGGGTCATGGTCGGCATGTACACGCCGTGGAAAGCGATTTCACGAGGCATGGGCAAGTCCTTCGGGCCTGGCGGGAGCGAATTCGGCGAGGGGTGATTGCGGGTCGAGCAATGAGGTGCGGATGAAGTGCAGATAGCTTTTCACCCGCCGTAGCGCCGAGGTATCGAAGTGCGGCGCGAACGGTTCATCGGTGGCGGCGACGCGGCTGATGGCGTGATCGACCGCCACCAGTGCACGCTCAAGATTGCTCGCGTTCGGCTGCAGGAACAGGCGTACCAGCGCGCGGCCCATCACACGGATTGCCTGGCGCCACGGCTGCGATTCGGCGTACGCCGGATGCACCGGCAGGATCGCCTGCTCCTTGCGCAACTCGATGATCGCGTGACCGACTTCGAGCACCACGAACATCCAGCGCAGCAGACTCTTCTGCACCTTCGGTTGCCCGGCCGCCAGGCCATAGGCCTGATGCAACAAGTCGCGGGTGCGGCTCTCGAAACTCGAGGCCAGGCCCTTGAGCTTGCCGCTGATCGCGTAGACCACTTGCCCGCGCAGATCCTGCTCCAGGCGCTGCCATAACCAACGGCTGTTCGGCGGCAGAATAATCGCCCCGGCGGCGGCACACACGAGCATGCCCATGACCATGGCGATGTAGTCGTTGATGAAGGTGTAAGGGTTGTAAATCGTGAGGTTGTCCGGCACCGAACCGGTGCTGAAAAAAATCAGCAGGCCCAGCCCGACACCGGCGTACTGCGGCCGTGAGGCGAGGAACGAACCGAGCACGATCACCGGTGCGAGCATCACGCAGAGCAAGGGGAAACCGTCGATCCACGGGAAGATGAAAAACATCTCGACGAAGCCGATCAACGCGCCGAGAAAAGTCCCGCAGGCCATCTGAAAAGCCATGCGTTTCGGGTTCGGTGTAGCCGCAGACAAACCGACAGTGGCGGCGGCGATCAGGGTCATGGTCGCCCCGCTCGGCCACGCGGTCGCGACCCAGTAACTGCCCAGCACGATCAGGATGAACGAGGCACGGATCCCTGAGGCGGCCGCCGCCCACCAGTTGGTTTGCGGGGTGAACGGCTCGTCCCAGCGTTCACGTTCGTGGCGGTGTTCGGCCAGGGACGCGTGGGTCTGGGCATAACCGTGCAGGTCATCGACGAAGCGGTAGAGCAATTCGTAGGCGGTGTGAAAATCCAGTTGTTCAGCTTCGCTCGGACCGGTGCCCTGGAAGATCCCGCGCAGGGTGCGCACCCGCGTCGGCAAGCCTTCCTTGTAGATCGAAAGCGCGGAAGCCAAACGGGCCGCGTCAGGGCTGGTCAGGGCGCGGCCGCTGAAGCCGTCGAGCACTTCGGCGAGATCCTGCAGGCCCGGTTTGATTGCCGCCACGACATGTTCTTCGCCATTGCCGCGCAGGCGTTCAAGCAACTGATGCAAAGCGTTGAAGCGCGTGGTGATGCCCATGAACTCGCTGTTCAAACGACTCAGTCGACCGTTGCGCCGGCGCATGTGCGGGTCTTCGAACACGGTCACGCTGCGCAGACCTTCCAGGCCGACGGCTTCGGCAATGAAGCGCACGTTGCTGGCTTCGAAGGCCTCGGCTTTGCTGCGCCCGCGCAAGCCGTCGGTGACGAACAGGGCGAACACACCGAAGCGCTGATACAAGGCGTTGCGCATCGCTGCGCTGGCGGTCTGCGGCAGAATCGCGGCGCTGATCAGCGTCGCACAGAGAATCCCCAGCGAGATCTCCAGCACCCGCCACACCGCGGCCATAAATGCGCCGTCGGGATGCGCCAGCGCCGGTAATCCGACCATCGCCGCGGTGTAACCGGCAAGGACAAAACCATACGCGCGAAAGTTGCGGCAACGGGCGGCACCGGCCGAGCAGATGCCGACCCAGATCGCCAGCGAGCCGAGAAACAGTTCGGTGTTCTGCGCGAATAAAGCGATCAGCGTGACCATCATCGCCGACCCGGCCAGCGTGCCGAGGAAGCGATAGAAACTCTTGGCGAACACCTGGCCGCTCTGCGGCTGCATGACGATGAACACAGTGATCATCGCCGTGCGCGGTTGCGGCAACTCCAGACGCATCGCCAGCCACAGCGTGAGAAACGCAGCGAGCAACACCTTGAAGATATACACCCAGGTCACGCCATCGCTGCGTGCCCACTCGAAGAAACCGCGACGCCATTCCAGGGAGTGGAGCCAGCGTAGAGATGCGGGCAAGGGAGTCATTGAATCCTGCTCAATAAATGAGGATTGAAGAATTTTTTATGCAGTACACAAAACCTGTGGCGAGGGCGCTTGCTCCCGCTGGGCTGCGCAGCGGCCCAAAAATCTTGCGAGCGCTGCGCACTCGAGCGGGAGCAAGCTCCCTCGCCACAGGGATCGGCGTAATCCCGAACTGGCTTCACCGCAGGAGCGCCGGGGCTTTCGGGGCTTGGGTCTGCTCGGCCGTCGGCACGTCCTCACCCGCACCGAGGCCACCACCCAGCGCCGTCACCAGTTCGGCATGCGCACTCAACCGCGCGGCCTGCACCTGCTGCTGCACCTGCTGCTGCTTGAACAGCAGCGTTTGCGCATTCAGCACATTGAGGTAATCGGTGAGGCCGCGTTGATAGGCGATCATCGCGATGTCGTAAGTCTTCTGTGCTGCGGCGACGGACTCGGCGGCGAAGTCCTGTTGCTTGTCCATCGACTCGCGGCGGATCAACTGATCGGAAATGTTCTTCAGCGCGTTGATCAACGTCTGGTTGTAGTGCGCCACGGCGATGTCATAACCGGCCGCCGCTTCGCCCAATTCGCTCCGCAGTCGGCCGCCGTCGAAGATCGGCAACGAGATGGCCGGGCCAACGTTGTAGTTGAGTTTCTTGCCGGTCAAAAACTCCAGCGCCCCACCGCCGGTGGCCATGTAACCGAGGCTGCCGACCAGGTCGACGTTGGGGTAAAAACCGCCGTGGGCAACATCGATGCCGCGTGCCTGTGCCGCCACTTGCCAGCGACTGGCGACCACGTCCGGACGCTGGCCGAGCAGTTCGGCGGGCAACGCCGAGGGCAACTTCAACGGCGCCGCCAAGGATAGCGTCGGCCGTTGCAGCAGCGCACCCGCGCCAGGACCTTTGCCGGCCAGCGCAGCAATCTGGTTGCGGCTCAGGGCGATTTCCTCGTCCAGCGCATCGAGTTGCCGATGGGTTTCGGGCAGCGGCGCTTCGGCCTGGCTGACTTCGAAGTGCGTGCCGATACCGCCGCTGAGGCGTTTCTGCGCCAGATCGAGAATCTGCTGTTGCTGCTTGAGCGTCGCGGCAACGATGTCGCGCTGGGCGTAATGCAGCGACAGTTCGATGTAGGCCCGGACGATGTTGCTCTGCAACTCCAGCTGCGCCAAACGCGCTTCGGCGACGCTGACATGCGCCAGATCCACCGCCCGTTCACTGGCATTGCGCTCGCGGCCCCAGAGGTCGAGGGCGTAGCTGAAGCCCAGCGCGGCGTTGTTGTCCCACGTCGTGGTGTTGGCCAGGTCGCCCGGGCCATAGAACTGATCGGTCGGCCAGTTGTGCCGCTTGAGGGTCGACTGGCCGTTGATCTGCAACGCCTCGGCCGCTTCGGCAACACCGGCCATCGCTTTCGCCTGACGCACACGCGCGGCGGCCATGGCCATGCTCGGGCTGCCTTGCACGGCGAGGTCGATCCAGCGATTGAGTTGCGCATCACCAAACGCCTGCCACCATTGGGCGGTGGGCCAGTGGGCGTCTTTGGCGGCCTCGGCAATGGCCGCGTCAGTGGCCAGTGAATCGGCCTCCAGCGCCTCGCCGTGTGGGGCAATGCCTTGGGTAGAGATGCAGCCGCCGAGAGCCAGGGTTAAAGCCAGAACACTGAGCGGCAAAAGCGCTCTGTTGATGCGACGCGGCACAGCTGCGAATTCCTGAGAAAAGGATCAATCGAGGGACTTGTGCAGGAGCTGCCGAAGGCTGCGAGCTTTTGATCTTGCTTCCCTTAAAACAAAATCTACAGATCGCAGCCTTCGGCAGCTCCTACCCAGGGATCGGCGCAATTCTATGGAGGTGCCTCTGCGGCGATAAGCTGGGATTTCTGTGAATCTTTGTTACGGTTAACGAGATAATCCCTTGGTCGGGGGTCTCAGCCCCTGAAACTTCGTGTCACAATTTGCCATCTCCCTTGAGAGCACCCCATGGACACTTTGCAAAACATGCGCGCCTTCAGTTGTGTTGCCGAAGCGGGCAGCTTCACCGCCGCCGCCGTGCAATTGGACACCACCACCGCCAACGTCTCGCGCGCGGTCTCCAACCTGGAAGCCCACCTGCAAACCCGCCTGCTCAACCGTACGACCCGGCGCATCGCCCTGACCGAGGCCGGCAAACGCTACCTGCTGCGCTGCGAGCAGATCCTCGCCTACGTTGAGGAAGCCGAAGCGGAAGCCAGCGACGCCCACGCGCGCCCGGCCGGTCAGTTGAAAGTGCACACCATGACCGGCATCGGCCAGCACTTCGTCATCGACGCCATCGCCCGCTACCGCAAGACCCACCCCGACGTGACCTTCGATCTGACTCTGGCCAACCGCGTGCCGGATCTGCTCGACGAGGGCTACGACGTCTCGATCGTCCTCGCCAGTGAACTGCCCGATTCCGGCTTCGTTTCTCAGCGCCTGGGTATCACCTACAGCATCGTCTGCGCCTCGCCGGCCTACGTGAAAGCCAACGGCGCCGCGCAGAAACCCAGCGACCTGCTCAACCACGCCTGCCTGCGCCTGGTCAGCCCGGTGATTCCGCTGGAGAAATGGACCTTCGACGGCCCGGACGGTCAGGAAATGGTCACGATCAACAGCTCACCGTTTCTGGTGAACTCCGCCGACGCCATGAAAACCGCGATCACCAGCGGCATGGGCGTCGGCGTGCTGCCGGTCTACGCCGCCATCGAAGGCCTGCGCAACGGCACCCTGGTGCGCGTGATGCCGAACTACCGCTCCCAGGAACTCAACCTCTACGCGATCTACCCGTCGCGGCAGTACCTGGATGCGAAGATCAAAACCTGGGTGGAATATTTGCGTGGATCGTTGCCGGAGATATTGGCGGCGCATCAGGCGGAATTGGTCGCGTACGAATTGAGCGGGAGCCTGGCTGGCGCGCGCGTCGCCACCTGACTTTAAACACCGCTGACTTCATGCAGGATCTGACGAGTGCAACGAGGCTGCGATCTTTTGATTTTGCTGTTTAAAAATCAACGGATCGCAGCCTACGGCGGCTCCTACATGGACGCGTTTACAAGGAAGTTTCCGACAGGTTTTGCAGGTTGTCCGTCGGAAGTGCGCTGGCTAGGATTTGGCGGTTGCTGACGAATCAGCGACCGGGTCTGGAAAACCCGCAGGATCACAGCGCATGACATAATGCCGCGCTCTTTCAGCGCCGGTATTCAGTTATGGCGGCTGTACGTGGGAGACCTTCGGGTCTGCCGGGTTTGATCCTTTGCCGGTTTTTCCAGTCCGCGTACAGCTGCCACCCCTTTCGCCTGGAAAACGAAAAATGGCAGCTCCATAAATCCAAAAGGATCTTTGCCATGTTCAAACCCACACCCAATCCCCCCGAATCCGAAAGCACCTCCCCCTACCAATCCCCCGACTCGAAAAAACTCCACGGCGCCGCCGAGCGTGCGCTGGATCACTACCTCAAACCGTCCGCCAGCACGCAGCAAAACCACAAACCCAGCACCATGTTCCAGATCGCCCCGGACCAGGACAACGAAAGCCTGCTGGCCCACGCCTGCGAATCCCTCGCCTCGGCCAGCATCATGAGCAGCGACATCGCCGCCCACGTCGACAGCCCACAACGGCACACGATATTGGCTATCCAACAAGTAATCATGCTGGCGGAACTGGCGGTGAACCGGGTGCTGGATAATTACGAAATCCACCAGCCCCCGTCACGCAGCTGACCTTCTGGGAGCGAGCCCGACCGCGAGGGCTTCGGCACATTCAACATTCGAGGTGTCAGATAAACCGCTTTCGCGAGCAGGCTCGCTTCCACAGTTTGAATCGAGTTCATCAGCGAGAAACAGGTCGGCTGTCAGGTCGCCATCGCGAGCAGGCTCGCTCCCACATTTTGATCGGGTGCGTTCCGTGAGAAACAGGTCGGCTGGCAGGGCGATATCGCGAGCAGGCTCACTCCTACAGTTTGAATCGAGTACATCAACGAGAAACAGGTCGGCTGTCAGGTCGCTATCGCTGGCTAGCCAGCCCCCACAGGAAAGCAAAACCAAGATCAAAAGATCGCAGCCTTCGGCAGCTCCTACCGCTGGATCGCGTGAACTCGATAGTAATTTGTTGACTAGCGGGCCGCCATCGCGAGCAGGCTCGCTCCCACAGTTTGAATCGAGTACATCAGCGAGAAACAGGTCGGCTGTCAGGCCGCCATCGCGAGCAGGCTCGCACAGAAACGCAAAGCAGCGCAGCTGCCCGCGGCGAAGCCGCCCCACTCAACAATGAGCGCAAGCTCGAGTGCTTTTGATCTTGATCCACGGGCGACTTCGGAAGGCTGAGTGGAGGGATTGATCCGGGGGTGGGAGCGGAGCGACCGTTTGGCGCAGCCAAACACAGCGAGTGTAGGTGCAGCGAAGCAAACCGGAGCCGCTGCGCCCGGATCGATCCCGCAGTGAAGGAACCCGAGCCTGCGAGGGCCGAACGCAGGAGCAAGCCTTTTGGGTTACCTTTTTGGCGTTTGAAAAAGGTGACCCGCCGTAAGGGCGGAACCGTAATCAGCAACACCCGCAGAAACGGATATACACCCAAACCACCCAAGGCATGGTCGGCCCAGAGGCCGCCAAGACAACCCGAGCGAGAAAATGTTAGCGTGCTTGCAATCAAGCCCCGACGAGCCCAAGCCCAATGAAAAAAACAGTCCTGGCCTTCAGCCGCATCACCCCGCCCATGATCGAACGCCTGCAACACGAATTCGACGTCATCGTCCCCAATCCCAAGACCGGTGACATCAACGCCCAATTCAACGAAGCGCTGCCCCACGCCCACGGACTCATTGGCGTCGGTCGCAAACTCGGCCGCGCGCAACTGGAATCCGCGACAAAACTCGAAGTGGTCTCCAGCGTCTCCGTCGGCTACGACAACTACGACCTCGACTACTTCAACGAACGCGGGATCATGCTCACCAACACCCCCGACGTGCTCACCGAAAGCACCGCCGACCTCGCCTTTGCGCTGATCATGAGCAGTGCCCGCCGCGTTGCCGAACTCGACGTCTGGACCAAGGCCGGCCACTGGCAAGCCAGTGTCGGCGCGCCGCTGTTCGGCAGTGATGTGCACGGCAAGACCCTCGGCATTGTCGGCATGGGCAACATCGGCGCCGCCGTCGCCCGACGTGGCCGCTTCGGCTTCAACATGCCGATCATCTACAGCGGCAACAGCCGCAAGAGCGAACTGGAACAGGAACTCGGCGCGCAGTTCCGCAGCCTCGATCAACTGCTCGCCGAAGCCGACTTTGTCTGCCTGGTAGTACCACTCAGCGACAAGACCCGCCACCTGATCAGCCATCGCGAGCTGGCGCTGATGAAGCCGAGTGCAATCCTAGTCAACATCTCTCGCGGCCCGGTGGTTGACGAACCGGCGCTGATCGAAGCCCTGCAAAACAACCGCATCCGCGGTGCCGGGCTGGACGTCTACGAGAAAGAACCGCTGGCCGAATCGCCGCTGTTCCAGCTGAAAAACGCCGTCACCCTGCCGCACATCGGCTCGGCCACCACCGAGACCCGTGAAGCGATGGCCAATCGCGCATTGGCCAACTTGCGCAGCGCGCTGCTCGGCGAACGGCCGCAGGATCTGGTCAACCCCCAAGTCTGGCGCGGCTGAAAAAAGGGGCCAGCGTACTGTTGCGCTGGCCCTTGATTCATTCTCCCTACATAATTTGCAACCGAACAATAAAGCCATACCAACTAACTGCACTATAAGCTCTCGGGAATTATCAACTTATTGATTAATTGCCATGGAGAGCCAATCCCGTGAACACCCTGACCACCGACAAACTCATTCGTTACAGCAAAGTCGTCTTGATGGCTTATATAAGTTTCTTTGGCCTGCTGGTGATGATCCACAACTTCACCGACTATGAATCCAACTACACTTACGTCGCGCACATCCTGAGCATGGACACCACCAATGCCAGTGAAAACATCATGTACCGGGCGATTGACTCACCCATGATCCATCACCGGATCTACTGGTTCATCATCACCATGGAAGTCACTTATACGGTGCTGTGCCTGATCGGCACTTACCAGTTATATCGCTACGTCGATGCATCGGCTGCGGAATTCCATGAAGCAAAGAAGTTTTCGATCATGGGCATATTGGTTGCCATCTTCATTTACTACGTGTGCCTGCAAACGGTCGGCGTCGAATGGTTCGACATGGACACTTCGCAATCATGGAATGCCAAAGACTGGGCAAGACATATTGTCGACTTCATCTTCCCGGTGATGATTTACATCACATTGAAAGTTGAGCGCTGAACAGCAGCGCTCAGTTTATCAAGCCAACTTCCCTTGCCCTGCTGACAACAGCGTTTTCGGTTTACGAAACACCAACACGTTGCCCAGCATCACCAACACCAGCCCGACCAGCGCCGGCGCGGTCCATTGGTAACCTTCGGCAAACGCCGACACGTTCAGCGCCACCACCGGAAACAGCACTGTGCAGTAAGCCGCACGCTCCGGGCCCATGCGCCCGACCAGCGTCAGGTAGGCGGTGAAGCCGATCACCGAGCCGGGAATCACCAGATACAGTAACGCGCCGACATAACGTGGTGACCAGTCCATCTCGAACGGGATGCCTTTGAGCAGACACCACACCGACAACATCGCCGCGCCATAGGCCATGCCCCAGGCGTTGGTGGTCAGCGGTCTCAACCCTGCTTTCTGTTGCAAACTCGAGAGCATGTTGCCGGCCGAAAAACACAAGGTTCCGCACAACGCCAACCCGAGGCCGAGCAGGGTTTGCGGAGTGGCCTGATGCCCGGCCACCTCCGGCCAGAACAACAGTCCCAGACCGAACAGCCCGAGCGCGCCGCCCATCAATACATTGCGCGCAATGCGCTGCCCGAAGAACACCCGCGCATTCAGCGCGTTCCACAGCGTCGCGGTGGAAAACACCACCGCCACCAGCCCACTGGGAATCCACTGAGTGGCGGTCAGGAAACACATGAAGTTGACGCAGAACAGACATAGACCCTGAGCCACGCAGATCAGATGCCCGCGACGGTTCATCGGCTGCAGGCGCCGGCTGAGCAGCAAGAGGGCAAACAACACCAGCGCAGCCAGGCCGAAGCGATAGACGATCGACACCGGAATTTCGACCACGCCCAATTGCCATTTCAAGGCGATCCAAGTGGTTCCCCAGATCAGCACGGTCAGCAGGTACAACGACAGGTTCATGGCAGACGCTCCTCAAACAGGCCTTGAGTGTCTGCCTCGCCCGCCCATGCACGCTTGCAGAATCTTGCGCTTTTGTCCGCCAGCAGGCTGGCAGCGCCACGGCTACGGAGTAGGATGCGAAGGCGTTGAAGAGAACCGAACATGGCCGCCATCGATACCCTGCAAGTCTTTCAAGCCCTCAACCGCTCGCCGAACGCACGCCTCGTGCATAGCGCCGAGCTCGGTGACGGCTTGTCAGCGGCCTTGTGGACCAACCACCACGACGCCCAGGAATACGAGGCACCGAGTCATCACACGCTGTCCTGCTACATCGCCGGCGGCACCGGTACATTCCGGCGCGGCCAGCCGGGCCGCAAGGGCGGGCCGGACAAGCTGTGCATCCTGCCGGCCGATCACGAGTCAGGCTGGGTGATCAACGGTGATATCCGCTTGGCGCACCTGTATTTCAGCGCCGAACAATTCGCCCTCGGCTGCGTGACGTTGCTCGATCGCGAACCTCGTGAGATGCAGTTGCGCGAACAGACCTTTCTCGAAGATCCGCAGCAGGCGCAGCGCTTCCGGCAGCTGCTGACGCTGAATTGGGAGGAGCCTGCCGAACGTCTGCTGACCAGTAGCCTCGCCCATGAATTGATCAGCAACACCTTGCTCAGTCAGGTCGGCGCGCGCCAGGGCTTGCGCTTGAAGGGCGGGCTGGCGCCGCATCAGCGCCGGCAGTTGGTGGAGTTCATCGACAATCAGTTGAGCGAAGCAATCAGCCTCGGCCAATTGGCCGGACTATGCGCGTTATCGGAATACCACTTCGCCCGGATGTTTCGCGTGAGCTTCGGACTTCCACCGCATCAATATGTGCTGGCGCGGCGCTTGAGCCGGGCACGGGAATTGTTGCGCGGGACGACGTTGCCCTTGGGGGAGATTGCGCTGGCGTGCGGGTTTGCCAGTGCCAGTCATTTCACCAATCGCTTCAAGCAGGTTTTAGGTGGGACGCCGGGCGAGTATCGGCAGGCGTTTTTGCGGTGAGCCCATTCCCCTCACCCCAGCCCTCTCCCAGGGGGAGAGGGCTGGGGTGAGGTGTCTGGCGCTGTACGTCGACCTGAAACACCGAATCGATTATGGATTCAAAGCATCACGTTCAAGTCGGTGTACCTCTGGAATATCCACGGTCAGTCCCCTCTCCCTCCGAGAGGGCTAGGGTGAGGGGCTTTTGACTTTGACTTAAAACTCCAGAGTGCTGGAAAGCGAAACCTGCCGCGAGTCCCCCATCGAGACAAAGAACCGGCTCGCTGATGACGTGTAGTAAGTGCGATCAAACAGGTTCTTCACGTTCAACTGAAACTTGACGTTCTGCCCTTCGACTCTGGTGTCGTAAGTGGCAAATGCATCAGCCACGGTGTAGCTCGGCAGATCGAAATCATTCACCGCGTTGCCGGCCCGCTCGCCGACATAACGTGCGCCGGCACCGACACGCAATTGATCGCCGCCAAACACATTGCCGAAGTCGTACACCGCTGACAGCGACCCGGAATTCTTCGCGACGTTCTGCAGGCGCTTGCCTTTGTACTCAGGTTCTTCGGTGACTTCGGCATCGGTGTAGGCATAGCTGCCGATCAGGTTCCAGCGCTCGCTGAGTTGCCCGCTGACATCGACTTCCAGCCCGCGTGAACGCACTTCGCCTGCCGCACTGTAAATCGTCGTCGGACCTTCGGAGTTGGCCACCAGCACGTTGCGCTTCTTGATATCGAACAACGCGATATTGCCGGTGATGCTACCCGGCATTTCCAGTCGCGCCCCCAGCTCCCAGGACTTGGCTTCCTCCGGCGCGATACTGCCGTCGAGTACCGTGCTGCTGCCGCTCAGCGGGGCGATGGTCGAGTTGGGTTTGAACGATTCGGTGTAGCTGCCGTAGAACGACAAAGCGTCGGTGTAGCGATAGACCAGACCGGCGCGCGGCACCCACTTCTGCCCGTTGCTGTCGGTATTGGCCTTGAACGGCACGCCTTTGCCGGCGTACTGGTCGTACTCCTGAAAGCGCCCTCCGGCGACCAGAATCCACTGCTCGTTGAGGTGAATCGAATCCTGCAGGAACACCGAATCGCTGCGCAGCTCATCGGTCTGTGCGCTGTCGGGCGCACTCACCGTAGTGCCCATCACTTCTCGGCCATACACCGGATTGAGGTAGCTGAAGGTGCTCAGACTTTTTTGCCGAATCAAGTCTTCGCGGTAGATCTTGCGGTACTCGTCATCGACGCCGAATACCAGGTCATGTTGCATGCCCAGTACATTGACTTTGCCTTCGAGGCTGGCGGTGGTGAAACGGTCGGTGCTGATCGCATTCCGGGTGCCGTCCATGCTGCGCGTCAGTGTGCCGTTGCGGGTATTGATGGCGGTAACGCGGACCTGGCTGGCGTCATAGGTTTCGCGGTTCCAGCTGTAGCCGAAGTGGGCTTTCCAGTCGTCGTTGAGTTCGTGGTCGGCTTCGAAATGGTACAGATCCGAGCGCCCTTCCATGTCGTTGAACGGCTCATCGAGACGCTCCTTGCGCGAGATATCCAGCGGATGATTGGTGCGCGGATCGATCAAGGTGCCACGGTCGAACGGGGTGAGAAATTCGCGGTGCTCGTAGGCAAACAGCAGCTTGGTGCGTTCGCCGTACCAGGCCAGCGACGGCGCGATCAGGGTCTCGCGGTGGGTGCCAAAGTTGCGCCAGTAATCTTCGTCTTCATGATCGACGATCATGCGATAGGCGAAGCCGGAGTCGCCCAGCGCACCGGTGCTGTCGAAGGCGCCGCCGCTGCCGTTCTTGCCGTCACCATAGGTCGAACCCCGCAGAGTCATAGCGTTGTACTGGGTCAGTTCCGGCTTCTTGCTGACCAGATTGACCACACCGCCAGGATCCTGAATCCCGTAGAGCAACGAGGCCGGGCCCTTGAGCACTTCGACGCGGTCCACGCTGGCGTTCATGCCGCGGCCCTGCACCAGCGGCATTCCATCGCGCATGATCGAGCCATTGCGGTTGTCGCCGAAACCGCGGGTCATCACCGAATCCTGCGTACTGCCCAAGGTGTTGCCCTGAGTGATGCCACTGACATTGGCCAGCGCGTCGTCGAGATTGCGCGGCGCCTGATCACGAATGACCTGCGCCGGGATGACATTGACGGTCTGCGGAATTTCTTGCAGCGACGCCGATGAGCGCATCACCGAACTGGTTTCCGGCGGCTGATAACTCAGCAATTGATCGCGCGTCGAGGTGATCGTTGTAGCGTCGAGATTGAGCGCCCCTTCGGTCGGCGCCGGCTCCAGTGCCAGGGTGTGACTGTCAGTGCGGCGAAAGCTCAGGCCGGAGTTGCCGAGCAGGCGTTGCAGGGCCTGCTCGGCGCTCATCTGCCCGTTGACTGCCGGAGCATTGAGGCCGAACGGCGCTTCGTCGGTGTAGACCACGCTTTGCCCGGTCACGCGGCTGAAATCGCTCAGGGCTTGCGGCAGCGGTTTGGCGGCGAGGGCGAAATTGAATTGCTGTTGCGCCTGATTGCTCAGCGCTTCAGCGGCCAGCGCCATGCTCATCGGCAACGCCGCCAGCGCGGAAAAACTTAACGCTGACACGCTTAACCACTGTTTGACCGAACCGGATTTTGCCCTGGACTTCATTGCTCAATGACCTGTGTAGAACCGCAACGGATGCGAATGGCTCGCAGTTTCAGTCACTACACGGATGGGGCCCGGAGTTACCTCACCAACATTTAAAAATTATTTTTGTGGTGTTCGATCGGGCGCCATCGCGAGCAGGCTCACTCCTACATTTTGGAATGCGTTCCCCTGTGGGAGCGAGCCTGCTCGCGAAGAGGCCGGCAGCCTCAGCGCAAAATGATCAGGTGCCCCAACACCCGATGCTGCTCAAACCCCAACACTCCCTGCAGCGAATTGAGCACCGCCTGCGGGTCCTTGCTCGGAAAGCTGCCGCTGATCTTGCGCGCTGCCAGCTCATCGTTGAGCAGCACAATCCGCCCCGGGTAATAGCGGCGCAGATCCTCGACCACATCAGCCAACGTGGTTTTGTAGTAAGTCAGCCAACCCTGACGCCAGGCCAGTTGCGCTTCACTGTCGACGGTATGCAGTTTTTCCGCCGTGCCGTCGGCGTAGGCGACTTGCTGGCCGGCCGTGAGAATCTGTTGTTGGCCATGCTCATCCGCCGTCACCGCGACACGTCCGGACAATACCGTCACTTGCGCACCATGGAGTTGCCGGCGCACTTCGAACTGCGTGCCGAGTACCCGCGCTTCGCCCTGCTCCGCCGCCACCACAAACGGGTCGCCGGTGTGGCTGACGCTGAAGAAACCGGCGCCACGGATCAACTGCACGCGGCGCTGACCGTGGCTGAAATCCACGGCAATCGCACTATCAGCATCCAGCGTCACTTGCGACTGGTCGGCCAAGGTCACCATGCGGATTTCACCGGGCGCCGAGACATGATCGGCGCGCAGATCGTCGAGCCAGCGCTGCGCTTGCCAGCCGGTGCCGAGGCTGACCATCAGCAGCAGACACGCGGCCACCGCCAGCGCTCCAGACCAACGCAACAATGGCGAACGCCGTGGCGCATCCATCGCCTGCAGATAACCTTGCAACGCGAACGCCTCTTCATCGGCCAGCGTGCGCGCCGGGGCTTCGCTGAGTTCCCAGATCACCTGCGCCTGCGCATACGCCTCGGCGTGGGCGGGATCGGCGCGCAGCCATTGGCTGAAGGTCAGTTGATCGCCAGTGCTCGGGCGGTCATGCAACAGGCTCAGCCAGGCCAGCGCCGCCTGCTCCTGGGCCAGTGTCGGTGTGATCGGGTTTGATGGCTTCACGGTGCTTTCCCTGGCAGGCGTGGCGCGGGGTCGCGCAGGCTGGCCTTGCAGGCCTCGAGGGCGCGCATCATATGTTTTTCCACGGCACTTTGGGACAGCCCCATGACCTTGGCGATTTCGGCGTACTTGCGCCCGTGAATGCGATTGAGCAGAAAAATATGCCGCGTGCGTTCGGGCAAGGCGCGCAACGCTGCTTCGACATGACGCAGATCGTTGCCGGCTTCGAGGGCGGCCTGGGGTTCGCTGCCGTAGCTGTCGGGTTCGTCCGGCAGCCAGCCTTCGTTGACCCGCGTGCGCGTGCCTTCACTGCGAAGATGATCGATGGCGATGTTGCCGGCGCAGCGCAGCAGATAGGTGCTGAGTTCTTCGACCTGGACCAGCGGCCGCCGCCAGAAGCGCAAAAACAGATCCTGGACCAGATCCGCCGCCGTTGCCCGACAACCGACGCGCCGGCTCACCAGCGCTTCCATTTGCGCACGCTGGGACAGAAACACCTGGAGAAAATGCGCACGCGCGCCACGCGCTTCATCATCACGCGATTCCGGCGGCAGACCGATCAGCACTTCAGCACTGCGCCCATGCCGCAACCGGGCTGGCCAACAGGCTCAACCCGGCCAGTGCCAAGGCCAGACGCGGGCGATACGGCAGCAACAGCACCAGTGCCAAAGCGCTGAGCATCAGCACCGCGAACCAGTCGACCAGACCAAAGCTCCAGCCATTGGCTGCGACCGCCGCCCACAGCGACAGCGCCAGCAACAGCCATCCGGCCAACGACATCGCTCGCTGCCGTCCAGTCGAAGGTCTGGCGCCGAGCAATTCAGCGTGATGGCGAGGCATCGACAGACACAATGCGGTGAAACCGGCGTAGGTGAGTAACAGGGCCAGCAGCATCAGTTGGCACTCTGTTCAAGGGTAATCGGCCGAGGCGATGACTTTACTTTGGGAACGCTGACGCGGTTGCCAGCACGCTGCATCTTGCGCGCAGCCCAGCCGAGAAAAAGCCCCGTCGCCAGACAAGTCAGATTAAATCCGGCCAACGCCCAATCGTGCTGTATCAGGGTCGCGCCAAGATTCCACGGCGTAGTCAGCGCATTGATCAGCGGCACCGCGATAAACAGCGCGGCGCCGAGCGTCAGCTGTTCGATCCAGGCCTTGCGGCCCGGACGCAACACCGCATGCACCAAGCTCAGGCCCCAGGCAATGAAGAACGCATTCACTTCCCAGTCGGCCCGTCCCGTCAGACTCACCGGCAACAACCGATTGGCCAAAAAGAATACCGCCACCGCCGACACCAGCCCGGCCATGCTGGCAATATTAAGCACTTCGACCAAACGCAATTCGAACGGCAGCGCTGCGCTTTTTGCGTGCTTGAGCTGACGCTTGCCCAGCCAGATCACCAGCCCGGTGCCGATCATCGCCGTGCCGGCCAGTCCGCAGATGAAATACAGCCAGCGCAACAGCGGCCCAGCGAAATGGCCCATGTGCAGACCGTAGAATGCGCCACCCACCGCCATCGCCATGGGTTGATCGGGGGTACTGCTCAGAAGCTGCCCAGTGACGCCGTTGAACGTCACCGCCCGGCCGAAATCATGCACCACTTGATCGCCTGCGCGGGACAGCACCACCGTGGCGCTGGCATCGCCCGGATTGCTCACCGACAGGCGCGCGGTGTGGCCGCCCGACCACTGCTCGCTGGCCTTGGCAAGTAGCGGAGCCATGGCGGTCAGCGGCGCGGCGATATCAGCACGTTCGGGCGTCTTCGAGGCGGGAAAGACTTCGTCGTAAAACTTGCGCACGTCACTGCCGTAAGAGGCAACGATGCTGGCCGGCATCACCATCGACATGAAAATCACCAGGCTGCTGTAGGTGATCATCAAGTGAAACGGCAGCACCAGCACACCCACCGCGTTATGCCCGTCGAGCCAGGAACGCTGGCCCTTGCGCGGGCGAAAGGTGAAGAAGTCCTTGAAGATCTTCTTGTGGGTGATGATGCCGCTGATCAACGCGACGAACATCACCATCGCAGCGATGGTCGCCAGCCAGCGGCCCCACGGATAAGGCATCTGCAACTGGAAGTGGAAGCGGTAGAAGAACTCGCCGCCCATGCTTTCGCGGCCCTGTACTTCGGCCCCGCTCTGGGCGTCGAGGGTCCTGGATTCGAAGCGACCGCGCTCCCCGGGCTTGCCCGGTGCCTGCTGCCAGCGCACGGTAAGGCCGGGATCGCGGGCATCGGGCAAATCGATCAGCCAGCGCGAAGCACCGGCGGCATGTTGCTGCAGATAGTTTTGCGCCAGGGTCAGACTCGCTTCGCCATCTAGTGGATGCGCAGCCATTTCCGGCTGCATCCAGTGACTGATTTCGTCTTTGAAGTAAGCCAGCGTTCCGGTGAAAAAGATCGCGAACAGCAACCAGCCGAACACCAGTCCGGCCCAGGTGTGCAGCCAGGCCATCGCCTGGCGGAAACCCTCTTTCATGCCAGCCCCAGACCGCGCGCGACACCGGAAATGGTGGCGAGAATCACGCTCGGCACCAGCAAGCCGACCCATGCCGACCATGCGCTGCGGCAGGCAAAGCACCAGAGCACTGCGACCAGATAGACGAGAAAGGACACGGTCATGCCGGTGACCACGGCTTCAGCGCGGTTCAACGGCAGCCACAGCGTCAGGGTGACACTGGCCAGCGCCGCGACCAGATAGCCGCCGAAGACCGCCGCCAGCACTCGCGAAGTGACGGCCAGACGATAGGACATGGGAAGCGTGGCGAGTTTGCCTTTCATGTTTCGACCCTGAAACGAAAAACGTTCGGCCGACAAGCCGAATCTACAGGCGAGCAATATTAATGATAAATATTCTCATACGCAAAAGCATCTGATTGCCGGACACGGCCTCCACCCCTACAATGCGAACCGTTCTTGTTCTCTAACGCACGTTCTCTACGCAAGCATTGCGTCCGGAGTCATTTCGTTGCCGCCCGCCCATCCTGTCGAATCGCTCTATCACGCCCATCACAGTTGGCTCACCGGCTGGCTGCGACGCAAGCTCGGCTGCCCGGACAGCGCAGCGGATCTGGCTCAGGACACGTTCGTCAAAGTGCTCACCGCCCGCGAGCCGCCGGTGATCATCGAACCGCGCGCGTTTCTCACCACCTTGGCCAAGCGTGTGCTGTTCAACCATTACCGGCGGCAGGATCTGGAACGCGCCTACCTCGAGACGCTGGCGCAAATGCCCGAGATGGTCGCGCCGTCGGAAGAACACAAAGCGATCATCCTGCAGACGTTGCTCGAACTCGATGAGCTGCTCGACGGTTTGCCGCAGCCGATCAAACGCGCCTTCCTGCTCGCGCAGGTCGATGGCCTGACTTATCCACAGATCGCCGCTGAACTGGGTATCTCGATAGCCACGGTCAAACGCCATCTGAACAAAGCGGCGATGCGCTGCTATTTCGCTTTATGAATCGAGTGCCGGAATTTTCCGCTCAGGTCGCCGAACAAGCGGTGCACTGGCTGCTGGAAATGCAGCAGGGCACGCTCACCCCGCGCCAGCAACAGGCCTGGCAACAATGGCTGGATGCGCACAGCGAACACCGCCGGGCGTGGGAGCACATGCAGCGGGTCAACCAGCGCTTGCGCGGCGTGTCGTCACCCTTGGCCCACGCGGCATTGAACGGGCCGAAGTCCGTCAGCCGTCGTCAGGCGCTGAAAATGCTGCTGATTTTCGGTGCCGGCTCAGCGGCGACCTGGGGCCTGCGCGAGCACACGCCGCTGCCGTCGCTGCTCGCCGATTACCGCACACCGGTCGGGCAGCGGCGCAGGATTGCCCTGGGCGGCGCCGATTCCTTGCAGCTCAATACCGCCAGTTCCGCCGATGTCGATAACGCGCAGCGCCAGATTCGTCTGCTTGAAGGCGAAATGCTCCTGAGCGCTGCGAGCCCGTTCGACATACACACGGCGCACGGCGTGTTGAAAAGCCAAGGGGCGCGCCTGAACGTGCGGCAGTTTGCCGATCGCACGCAGATCGCGCTGTTTGAAGGGCGAGTCGAACTCACCGCCAACCCGCGCGCGCCCCTGCTGCTGCCGGTCGCGCGGCAGTTGAGTTTTACTGCCAGCTCGGTCAGCGAGGCTAAACCGCTGGACGCCAACAGCGGCGCCTGGACCGATGGCATGCTGGTCGCCGCCCATATGCGCCTCGGCGACTTTCTTGAAGAGCTTGGCCGCTACCGGCGCGGCCAGTTGAGTTGCGCCAGCCCGGTCGCCGATCTGCTGATTTCCGGGACGTATCCGCTGGATGACAGTGAGCGGATTCTCGACCTGCTGGAAATCAGTCTGCCAGTGAAAGTGAGGCGCTTTACCCGATATTGGGTGAGCGTTGAAGCGCGGGTTTGAAAAGCAGGATCAAGAGATCGCAGCCTTCGGCGGCTCCTACAAAAGGCTGCGATATTTTTATTTTCAAAAAAATGAGCCGTTTTTCAGATCTGGCGTGACAGAGAAGGAAAGCCCCCTTGATTCCACCTTCTCAGGATCATCCACATGCAGCCCACCCGCCTCACGCCACTGGCCCGCAGCCTGCGCAATCTTCTGCTGGGCGCCAGCCTGAGTTTCACCGCCCTGCCAGCCGCGCTGGGCGCCGAGACCAAGGTCTATCACATTGCCCCGGCGTCGCTGGAAACCGCGCTCAACCAGTTTGGCCGTGAAGCCGGCGTGCTGATCTCCTTCGGCTCGCAAGTCACCAGCGGTGTGCAAAGCCGTGGTCTGGAAGGCAATTACACGACGCAGCAAGGTCTCAAAGCATTGCTCGAAGGCACCGGTCTGCAAGCCCGCGCCGAGGGCGAAGATGCCTTCAGCCTGCAACCGTTGGGAGATTCCGCGCTTGAGTTGGGCACTTCGACCGTGGTCGGCGACTGGCTCGGCGATGCGGCGCAGGTCAATGTCTTCGAACACCCGGGCGCGCGTGATGTGATTCGCCGCGACGAATTCGAACGCCAGGGCGCGACGCAGGCCCGTGACGTGCTCAACCGCATCCCCGGCGTCAATGCACCGGAGAACAACGGCACCGGCAGCCATGACATGGCGCTGAATTTCGGCATTCGCGGTTTGAATCCACGTCTGGCCGCGCGCTCGACAGTCTTGATGGACGGCATTCCGGTGCCTTTCGCGCCGTACGGTCAGCCGCAGTTGTCGTTCGCGCCAATCAGCATGGGCAACATGGATGCCGTGGACGTGGTGCGCGGAGGTGGCGCGGTGCGTTACGGCCCGCAGAACGTCGGCGGCGTGGTCAACTTCGTGACCCGGGCAATCCCCGACGAGCCGACGGTCAAGGGTGGTTTCCAGACTGAAACCAGCCCGTCGTCGAGCCACGACGGTTTCAAGACCAGCGCCAATCTGCTGGCCGGCGGCACCAACGCCAACGGCCTGGGCGGCGCCTTGCTGTACTCCGGCACCCGTGGCGGTGACTGGCGTGAGCACAGCGATAGCGAGATCGACGACCTGATTCTCAAGGGCAAATACCAGCTCGACGAAGCCAACAGTTTCAACGCCATGGCCCAGTATTACGAAGGCAAGGCCGACATGCCCGGCGGTCTGAACGTCGCCGATTACGATGCCGATCCCTATCAGTCGACGCGCCCGAAAGACCAGTTCTGGGGGCGCCGGACGATGTTCAACTTCGGCTATCGCTATCAGGAAGATCGCCGCGAGTTCACCGCCAACACCTTCTTCACCAAGACTTTGCGCAGCGGTTATCTGGATCAGGGCACGTTCCTTTCGCTGTCGCCACGCGAGTATTGGGTGCGTGGCCTGGAAACCCGCTTCGCCCAAGGCTTCGACCTGGGTCCGAGCAGCCATGAAGTCGGCGTCGGCTACCGCTACATCAACGAGGCGGGCCACGAACTGCGCTACCGCACGCCGATCAGCGCCAACGAATACCCGACCACCAGCAGCCGTAACGACCGCGATACCCGTGGCGGCACCGAGGCCAATGCGTTCTTCGTCGACGACCGCATCGACATCGGCAAATGGACCATCACCCCGGGCGTGCGCTACGAGATGATCGAGTCGCAGCAGACCAACAACCTGACCAACGTCAAATACAAGGGCGACTACAACACCGCGCTGCCGGCGCTGAACGTGCTCTATCACCTGACCGACAGCTGGAACCTGTACGCCAACACCGAAGGCTCGTTCGGCAGCGTGCAGTACAGCCAGATGCCCAACCGCGTGAGCAGCGGCGAGGTAAAACCGGAAAAGGCTCGCACATGGGAACTCGGAACGCGTTATGACAATGGTGCCCTGCGCGCGGAAATCGGCGCATTCCTGATCAACTTCGATAACCAGTACGAAAGCAACCAGACCAACGATTCGGTGATCGCCCGCGGTGAAACCCGTCATCAAGGCATCGAGACCAGCGTCAATTACGCCCTCGATGACTTGAGTCCGGCGCTGGCCGGTTTCGATGTCTACGCCAGCTACGCTTATGTTGACGCGACTATCCGCGAAGACGGGCCGAACAAGGGCAATCGCGTGCCGTTCTCGTCGAAACACAAAGGCACGATTGGTGTCGGTTACACCGAAGGCCCTTGGAAGTTGAATCTGGATAGCAGCTTCCAGAGCGATCAGTTCGCCGACAACGCCAACACCTCGAAGGAAAGTGCCGATGGCAGCACCGGCAAGATACCGGGGTACATGCTGTTCAGCAGCCGCGCCGGATATGACTTCGGACCGCAACTGTCGGATTTGAATGTGGCCGTGGGGGTAAAAAACATGTTCAACACGCAGTACTTCACGCGCTCGTTTGATGACAACAACAAGGGTAAGTATGTGGGTGAACCGCGGACGGTTTATGTGCAGACTTCTGTGGCGTTCTGAGGGTTGAAAAGCCCCTCACCCTAACCCTCTCCCTGAGGGAGAGGGGACTGATCGTGGGATGCTTGCGACGTACGCCGACCTGATTCTGCTTTGCCGAATCCATAATCGACTCGACCTGAAACCACTTTGCCGAATCTATAATTGACTCGGTCTTTCAGGTCGATGTACCTCTTCAGACACCTCGGTCGGCCCTCTCCCCGAGAGAGGGGGAACTGATTGCGGGATGCTTCAGAAATTCATTGACCTGAAAGTACTTTACCGAACCCATAATCGACTCGGTTTTCCAGGTCGATATATCACGCAAGACACCCCGGTCGGCTCCCTCTCCCTCTGGGAGAGGGCTGGGGTGAGGGGCTTTTCTGCTACAAACAAAAAACGGGCCTGCTTCCGCAGGCCCGCTCTCATCGGGTGGCTTATGAAATCAGCGCATCAACTGTTGATCGCTGCCTGTTCGTTCTCGTCGAATTCCTCCGCCAGCAGCTTGTCGTTGGCCTTGCCGGTAAATGGCACTACCGCGGCGCGTGGTTTACCGCGCAGTTTGCCGAACAGATGATCCAGTTTGTGCTCGAGTTTTTCGGCAGCACCGTCGATCGCCTGTTCCAGCGAATCGGCCTTGTGGGTCACGGAAATCGGTTGGTGGCCTTTTGGCCGCGCTTCCAGTTGGCAGCGCAAGTCATGGGGACCTGGCTTCTCGCCGTTCTCGTCGCTGAGGTGGACTTCGACGCGGGTCAGGTCTTCTTCATAACGGTCGAGCGTGCTCTCAATAGTTGTACGTACCCACTCCTCCAGTCGCTTACTGCTTTGAATATGGTTATCGCTGTTGACTTGGATTTGCATAGTTCATCCCTTATTTCAGCTAGCTCGCTGGAGGCCTTGAGTTGAATTTCCTGACCTCCTGGTTACAACAATCGGCCCGAGCGCCGAACATTTCAACCCCTGAAAAAAGAAAAATATTCATTCGCAAAAAAAGCCGGACAATCGAGCAAAGCGCTGCTAAGGTCGGGAGTTGGGTCGACCCGCTCCGCTGAAAAATCTACTCACATCTGCTGCTCATTCAGCGGGTGCAGACTGCGAAAAATCCCCGCCTCCTCCACCAGCCAATCGTGCACGGCACGTACGCCCGGATGGCTCAACGCCCCCGGCGCATACAGCAGGACGTAGCGTTTATGGTTGGGCACCGACAAGCCGAACGGCACGATCAGAGTGCCGCGTTCCAGCTCGTCGTTGAGCAGTGTGCGCCGGGCAATTGCCACGCCCATGCCGGCAATCGCCGCTTCGATGGTCAGGTGATTGCGATTGAACGTATGCCCGCGGCGCACATCGGCGCCTTCGAAGCCGATCGCATTCAAATAGAACTCCCATTCCGCGTATTCGTAACTGCCACGCCAGGCGGTGATGTCGTGCAGCAGCGGGAAATGCACCAGATCCGCCGGCCCGTGCAACGGCGGTCGCCCACGCAGCAGGCTCGGCGCGCATACCGGAAATATCTGCTCGTCGAGCAAGGCTGTGGATAACAATCCGGGGTAACTGCCATCGTTGAGATCGATGGCCAGATCGAAATCGCCTTCGTGCAACGGCACGCTGCTGTCCTCCGCCACCAGGCGCAACTGGATGTCCGGAAAGCGTTGCTGCAAACGCGGCAGACGCGGCGTCAGCCACTTGCCGAGAAACGACGGAATCGAACGCAGCCGTAACGTCCCGCTGATCATCCCGGCATCCAGTCGGCGCAGCTCCGCATCGATGCTGCCATAGGCTTCGTTGACAGTAATCGCCAGCCGCTGCCCCTGCGCGCTCAACTCAACGCCGCGCGCTCGCCGATGAAACAGGCGAAAGCCCAGGCGCTCTTCCAATTGGCGAATCTGCTGGCTGACCGCCCCCGGGGTGATGTGCAGCTCTTCGGCGCAGCGGGTGAACGACAGGTGCCGGGCCGCACAGGCAAATACCTGCAGCCAGACATAGGTCTGGGCATGCAATTGACGACTCATTGTTTAGTCCTGCTAAAGGCTGTCTTAGGAGGTTTCGTTGGTCACCTCGAACCGAGGCAGGCAGTATCGCCGACATTGCGCTTGTCCGACAAAAAATGGCAGCGATTCCTACTCCATTGCTTGTGAGGGTTTAGCATGGCTATCAGTGTTTTCGATCTATTCAAAGTCGGCATCGGCCCGTCCAGTTCCCATACCGTCGGCCCGATGCGCGCAGCGGCGACGTTTGCCCAGACCCTGATCGACCAGCATCTGCTCAATGACGTGCGACGGGTGGAAATCCGTTTGTATGGCTCGCTGTCGGCCACCGGCGTTGGCCATGCCACCGACCGCGCGACCGTCATGGGCCTGATGGGCGAGTGGCCGGACAGCATCGATCCCTCGACTATCGACCCACGCATCCAGCAACTGCGCGAAACCGGCCAACTGCCCCTCGCCGGTCAGCGTTCGATTGCTTTCGATTGGCAGAGTGATCTGCTGCTGCTCGACGAGAGCCTGCCCTACCACCCCAACGCCATGTCGCTGACCGCCTTTGGCGAAAGCGCCGAGTTGTTCACGCAAACCTATTACTCGGTGGGCGGCGGTTTCATCGTCGAAGCCGCTGAAGCCGAGTCAGGCGTGGCGCCGACCAGTGACGTGGTGTTGCCGTACGACTTTTCCAGCGCCGCCGAACTGCTCGCCCTGTGCAAGCAACACAATCTGCGCGTGTCCGAATTAATGATGGCCAACGAGCGCGCCTGGCGCAGCGATGCCGAGATCCGCCAGGGCCTGCTGCACATCTGGTCGGTGATGCGCGAATGCGTCGAACAAGGTCTGCGCCACGAAGGCATCCTGCCCGGCGGTCTGAAAGTGCCGCGCCGCGCAGCGAAACTGCACCGCAGCCTTTTGGAAATCGGCAAACCGAATGTAATCAGTTCGACTTTGTCGGCAATGGAATGGGTCAACCTGTTCGCCCTCGCCGTCAACGAAGAAAACGCCGCGGGCGGGCGCATGGTCACCGCGCCGACCAACGGCGCCGCCGGGATCATTCCGGCCGTTCTGCACTACTACATGAAATTCAATCCGGATGCGTCTGACGATGACGTCGTTGCGTTCTTTCTCGGCGCAGCCGCCGTCGGCATTTTGTGCAAGAAAAATGCGTCGATCTCTGGCGCCGAGGTCGGTTGCCAAGGCGAAGTCGGCTCCGCTTGTGCGATGGCCGCCGCCGGCCTGGCCGACGTACTCGGGGCAACGCCAGAGCAATTGGAAAACGCTGCCGAAATCGGCCTCGAACATAACCTGGGTCTGACCTGCGATCCGGTCGGCGGCCTGGTGCAAGTGCCGTGCATCGAGCGCAATGCGATCGCGGCGGTGAAGGCGATCAATGCCACGCAAATGGCCCTGCGCGGCGATGGCAATCACTTCATCTCGCTCGACCGGGTGATCCGCACCATGCGCGACACCGGCGCCGACATGCACGACAAGTACAAGGAAACCTCGCGGGGCGGGCTGGCCGTGAACTGGGTGGAATGCTGATTGACCTGACTGCACCGTCAGCGGTCGTTGACTCATTCCTGCCCTGAAAACGCGCCAAAAAAAAACGGCGAGCCCCGAGGCTCGCCGTTTTTTTCACCGGGTTTATTGTTCGACAATTTTTCCGGCATGCGCCTTGCTACATCACTCTTGAGGCAAACGGACATTGCGAACCTCAGCGAACGAGATGCCAGTGGTCTGGTGTTGCGAACCAAATCGGATCATGGCCGGTCAACAACTGCACGTTCAATCAGGCGGTGACGCATCATGGACAACCCATTTCAAATCATTACCGATGCTTTCGCGCCGGACTATCAGATCAATCTGAGCATTCAGGGCCTGGACGGCAGCATCATGCTGACCCTGTCCAACGCCGGCCGCATCGTGGCCAAACGCATGATCAGCGCCGAACAGCGCAACGATCCGGAGCGGCTGAAGCGGCTGGTGCAAAGCATTCAATTCGGCATCGCCATCGAACAAGGCCACAGCGCCATGTCGATTCTCGAGGCCATGACCAGCGGCGCCGGGCTGACCCCGCCACCGCCACGGGTCAAAGGCCAGCCCGGCCAGGCGGCGGGCCTTTAAAGCTCGCCCTTCTCCACTTCAGGATGTTCACTGGAGCCCGTGCCGATCTTGCGCTGCGGGTTCTCGATCTTCACGGAGGGGAACTGCGACGAGGCGTAACGCACCACTAGGATCGCGAACGCCAGCAGCAGAATGCCGCCGCACAGGTAGATGATGCCCATGTCCGGCGGGTTGTGGTGCGAGACGTTGGAGATCAGCAGGCGCGTCAGCGCGGTGATCGCAACGTAGATCAGAAAGCGCACCGGCATGTGGTTGGTCTTGAAATAAATCCCGACCATCGCGCCCAGTTCCAGATAGATGAACAGCAACAGAATGTCATCAATCTTGATATGCCCGACTTCGAGCATGCCGAGAAACTCCATCACCGCCGCCCATGCCGTCACCGCACCGATGGCGAACAACGCCAGGTAGTGAAAGGTTTCGACGAACAGGTTGCCCAGGGACTCGGCCAGTTGATGCACGTTGCGCCGCAGTTTCTCGGCCCAGTTGATTTTCACGATGAGTTTCCTTAGCCCGTATCGGGCGGATGATGCGTATCGCACGTGACGGTTTTGCGCGTGCGCCTTGTAGCCACGGTTTTCATGCAGGTTCAGGGCCACGCATCATGGCGATCCGCCGCAAATCCCGCGCCGTGGCGTTTGGTCGCACCGCTGGAGTTTCCGTGGGAGCGAACCTGCTCGCGATGGCAGCGACACCGTCCCCCTGACAAACACCAAATCCGGTCTACATTGAAAAGCCACTACCCATGGCGCAGGGATTCGCTTATCCTTTTCGCTGTATATGGATACAGTAGTCGTCAAGACAACTTAACGTGAAGGCATGTGAGGTGGTGAATGGCCGTCGAAGTGGTATACCGCAGCAGCCGAGATCTGGAGCGCTTGTTCATGGATAAAGCCGAAGCTGATCGTCATGACAAAATGCTCGAACTGGCCGAATATCTGGCCGATGTGCTGCAAAAAGCCGTTCCGTCCCTGACCGAACAGCAAGTGGAAGAAGCCGGGATCTACATGGCGAAGAACCGCGATGTGTTCGCCCGGGCGTTCAAGAGCCAGCCCGATGCGCTGTCGGAGCTGATCAATGCGCCGGCCGAGCCTGTGGAAAAGACCGAAGTTGCAGAACCTGACGAGGCACCGGCGAAGCCCGCCAAAGCAGCGAAAGCGCCGAAGTAATTCGCGCCCAATAAAAAGATCGCAGCCTTCGGCAGCTCCTACACTCGGAATGTAGGAGCTGCCGAAGGCTGCGATCTTTTGCTTTTCAGCGATACAAAACCTTTTCGGCCAACTCATCTGCCACCCGTGCCGGCGAACGTTTTTCCGCCTGGGCGTGAGCGAACACTTCAGTCAACCGCGAACTGATCTTCGACAGATGCGCAGTGATGGTCGGCAATTCCTCCCCGCGATGTTTCAGCGAAACGTAGATCAGCCCGCCGGCATTGATCACATAGTCCGGCGCATAAAGAATCCCGCGCCGTTCCAGTTGATCCGCCACGTCCAGATGGGAAAGTTGATTGTTCGCTGAACCCGCCACAGCGGAGCAGCGCAATTGCGAGACTGAATGACTGTTGAGCACACCGCCCAATCCGCACGGCGCCAGAATGTCGCAGGGCGTGCTGAGCAGCGCATCGTTGGCGATCGGGTGGGCATTGAGCTGTTCCATCGCCAGTTGCACCTTGCCGTGATCGATGTCACTGACCAGCAACTCGGCGCCGGCAGCGTGCAGTTGCTCCGCGAGCGCATAACCGACATTGCCAAGGCCCTGAATGGCGATGCGCAAACCTTCCAGGTTGTCGCTGCCCAGGCGCGCCATCGCCGTGGCGCGAATGCCGGTGAACACGCCCATGGCTGCGTGCGGCGCCGGGTCGCCTGCCGAAGTGGTGCTGGTGACATGCCGGGTCTGCTGGGCAATGCAGTCCATGTCCGCCACCGAGGTGCCGCTGTCGATGGCGGTGATGTAGCGGCCGTCGAGCTGCTCGATGCAACGACCGAAAGCTTCGAACAACGCGCCGCGATTCTCGACATGGATCGGCCGCACGATTACCGCCACCCCACCACCCTGCGCAAGGCCGGCCAGCGCCGCTTTGTAGCTCATGTTTTGCGCCAGGCGAATGGCGTCCTCGACCGCAGATTCGTCGTTGGGATAGGCAAGGTAACGGCACCCGCCCAGGGCTGGCCCCAGATGGCTGTTATGAATGGCAATGACCGCCTTCAACCCGGTGACCGGGTCAACGCTCAGGTGCAGCGATTCCAGGCGAGTGCTTTGCATGAGAGCGAACATCGACAGGCTCCCGAATCACTTCTTGTAGAACGCCAGTATAGGCTTGCCCCTGAAAATTGCTGGCGCGCGCCGGCATAAGCCGCCGAGCGGGCAATGTCGTGCCGCGATAACTTGCGTTCAACGAGCCAGACACTGGACGAAGCACCCGGACGGGGCTAAAACGAGGCATTGGAGGGAGATTTAGATGAGTCCGCGCCAACGCTTTTTCGACTGCCTGCACCGTTCGCCGCCAGCCCTGCTGGAAGCTGCGCTGTGGATAAGTGCCGAGCACGACAAAACCCTCGAACCCGCAGCCTGGTTGCGCACGTTCAAGGATCTGCAATTACGGGTCAGCTACGGCCTGCCGATGCTGCCGGTCAGCGAACTGGCGCAACCGCTGTTACGGCGCATGGTCGATCTCGGTTTCGCCCAGGATGATTTCCTGCCGCTGCGTCCACAGGCGGCGCTGCTGCATCGCGTCTTGCACACTCAACGTGGTCAGCCGCTGGCGTTGGCGTTGATTGCGCTGGAATTGGCCCACGGCCTGGAGATTCCTCTGGTCGGGGTGAATTTCCCCGGACATTTTCTGCTGCGGGTTCCCGGCGCCGATCATTTGCTCGACCCTTGCGGCGGGCGGCGGTTGTATCCCAATGACTGTCGCGAATTGTTACAGCGCCAGTACGGGCCGAACATGCAGCTCAGCGCCGAGCATCTGCTGACGGCAACGCCGGCGCAGATGCTGCAACGCCTGTCACGCAACCTGCGGCAATTGCACCTTACCCACGACGATTACATCGCCGCGCTCATTGACGCAGAACGAGTGCTCGAACTGGGCGGCGCCAAGGCGGCTGATTACATGGCCAGGGCCAGTCTGTACCAGCGGCTCGACTGCCCCAACGCTGAGCGCTTCGATCTGGAGCACGCGCTGTTGCTCAGCGAAGACCCGATCCAGCGCCTGCGCCTGACCGAACGCCTCGGTCATCTGCCGCCCAGCTCCGTCGTCCATTAACCACCTTCTGCAGGCTTGCCCCCATCCTTGAGGCCCGTACAAACCTGTGTGGGAGCGAGCCTGCTCGCGAAGCAGGCACCTCGGTCTCCCGGTCAAACCGCGTTATCGTTCTTCGCGAGCAGGCTCGCTCCCACACTGGATCGGCGGATCTCAGTCGGCGAGCGCACCTGAATGATCAGCAGCGCAGCTATCACCGCCGGGATCGCGCAGAAGAAGAAAATCTGCTCCACCGGTATGTGCATTGCCAACAGCAGGCTGCCGAACAGCGGGCCGAGGATCGAACCGAAACGTCCCACGCCCAATGCCCATCCAGTACCGGTGGCGCGCACATGGGCCGGGTAGAAATTGCTGGCAAAGGCATTCAGCGTCAGTTGCCCGCCGATGATGCAGAACCCGGCGGCAAACACACAGGCCACCAGAAAACGCGGATCGTCGTGGTTGAGCCCGAGCAGAATCGTGCACAGCGCCGCCCCTGCCAGTACGCCGGACAACAGGCGCACCTTGCGTTGCAAACGGTCGGCGAACCAAGCCATGCAAATCGCGCCAAGGGTCCCGGCGAACAGGAACATCGAGGTAACAAGGTTGGCCTCGTTAAGTTTCAAACCGCTTTCCAGCAGCAGCGTTGGCAGCCAACTGATCATGAAATACAACAGAATCAGGCTGACAAAAAATGTCGCCCAGATCAGCAGGGTCGGCCGCCCATAGCCGTTGCGAAACAACTCGACCACGGTCAGTTTGCTGCCCAGCTCGCGCTCGTTCTGCTCGACGCTGGCCACCGGTGGCTGCCAGTCCGGCAACATCCGCGTGGTGACCTTGCGCAGCCGTGCATACGGCGGTGCATCACGCAGCAAGCGCGGAAGCGACTCCGGCAGCATCCACCACAGGAAAGGAAACAGCAGCAATGGCGTCACGCCGCCGGCGAGGAACACTGCCTGCCAACCGAACTGGTCGATAAAACCGGCCGCGACAAAACCGCCCGCGGCGCCACCGAACGAGAAGCCACAGGCTGCCAGGGTCACCATCAAGGTGCGCAGACGCGGCGGCGAATATTCCGACATCAAGGCCATGGCGCTGGGCATCGCGCCGCCCATGCCGATGCCGCAGATGAACCGCGCATTCATCAACGTGTTCAGCGAATCGGCGAAAACCATCAGCACCGTCAGCGTGGCGTAGATCAATACGCAGGCAAGCAGAATTCGCCGCACACCAAAGCGATCAGCCAGCGGTGTAACCGCGAGAGACCCGAGAGTGAGACCGAGCAGGTTGGCGCTGAAAACCGGCCCGAACGCGGATTTTTCCAGCCCCCAATCCTGGGCCAGCGCGGGCACTACATAACCGAGCACCTGGGCATCGTAACCGTCGGTGACCAGCAGCAAGGCGAGCAGAATCAGCAGCAACCACTGATAACGAGACACAGGCCGGGCGTCGAGCGCCGCGCGGAAGCTGGCAATCTGGTTATGCATCGCAAGGTACCTGTTTTTGTTTTTATGGTTTTTATGTCGCAACCCAGCCCTTGTCGGAGCGAGCCTGCTCGCGAAAGCGGTGGGTCAGCTGAATGAAAGGCCACTGACACCACGTCTTCGCGAGCAGGCTCGCTCCCACAGGGACTACGGGGTGTCCGGTTGATTGGCAGGATGCGCCTTGATAAACGCCGGATGTTCAGCCGCCAACGCGGCCACACGGCGGATTTTCGGATACGCCTCAAGGCTGACGTTGAACCGTTCCGCCGCATACAACTGGGGAATCAGGTACACATCCGCCACACACGGCCATTCGCCAAAACAAAAGCCACTGTCACCAATCAGCTGCTCCACCGTCGCCAGCCCTTGGCTGATCCAGTGACTGATCCACTCCACCACCTGCGCCTCATCCTGCCCCGACTGGCGCAGGCGATTGAGTACGCTGACGTTGTGCAGCGGATGCACATCGCAGCCGATCACCGCCGCGACACCGCGCACCTGCGCGCGCGCCACCAGATCATCCGGCAGCAACGGCACCTGTGGATAACGTTCCTCCAGGTACTCGATGATCGCCGGCGACTGAATCAGCACCGCGCCGTCATCGGTCCGCAGCGCCGGCACTCGGCCCTGCGGATTGATCGCCAGATACGCCGCTTGCCGATGTTCGCCACCCGACGGTGCGATCAGGTTGACCGGCAGCGCCTGGTAATCGAGCCCCTTCAACGCAAGCGCAATCCGCACCCGATAAGACGAAGTGGAGCGGTAATAGGAATAGAGATCCATAAGCCGCTCCTGTCAGCGCGCCGCAATCACGGTGCCGCGGCATTCGCCGAAGCCGATCGACGCAAAACCGTCGCGGGCGCAGCGGGCGCGCAAGATGATTTCGTCACCGTCCTCAAGGAATTTGCGCACTTCGCCGGACGCCAGTTCGATCGGTTTCTTACCGCCCTCAGTGATTTCCAGCAGGCTGCCGAACTGACCGTTTTCCGGGCCGGACAAGGTGCCCGAACCGAACAGGTCACCGGCCTGCAACTGGCAGCCGTTGACGCTGTGATGCGCGACCATTTGCGCGACGGTCCAGTACATGTAACGGGTGTTGCTCAGGGTCAGGCGATGGGCGGGCAGGTTCTGCTCGCGCATGGCTTCGGTGCGCAGCAGCACCTCCAGTTCGATGTCGAAGGCGCCGCCGTCCTGATCGCGCTTGTCGAGCAGATACGGCAGCGGCTGTGGATCGCCTTCGGGACGCGCCGGCTGTGCCGTGCGGAACGGTTCCAGCGCTTCGGCCGTTACTACCCAGGGCGAGACGCTGGTGATGAAACTCTTCGACAGAAATGGCCCCAGCGGCTGGTATTCCCAAGCCTGGATATCCCGCGCCGACCAGTCATTGAGCAGACAGAAACCGGCGATGTGCTCGGCGGCGTCCCCGATGGCAATCGGCTCACCCATCTCGTTGCCCGGGCCGATCCAGATGCCCAGTTCCAGTTCGTAATCCAGACGTGCGCAGGGTCCGAATACCGGTTCGGTCTGCCCGGCCGGCAGCGTCTGGCCTTTCGGCCGGCGCACGTCGGTGCCGGATGCACGCACGGTGGACGCGCGACCGTGATAGCCAATCGGCACGTGCTTGTAGTTCGGCAGCAGCGGGTTATCCGGGCGGAACAGTTTGCCGACGTTCTGCGCGTGCTCGATGCCGACGTAGAAATCGGTGTAATCGCTGATTCGCGCCGGCAGGTGCATCTGGCAATCGGCAGCCAACGGCAGCACTGTCGCACCTTGCGCTTCGATGTTGCCGCGCAGGGTGCTGCCTTCACTGAACAGTTCGATCAGGCGCTCGCGCAAGGCAACCCGTGCCTCCCGACCGAGTTCGAAGAACGCGTTCAACTGCCCGCCGTGCATGGCTTCCACCGCGCTGCGGGCGACACCGTCGAAGAGACCGGCCTCAAGCGCCACCTGCAAATCGAAGATGTGCTCGCCAATCGCCACGCCCGCGCGCGGCGTCGAACCGTTCAGGCTGAACACGCCCAGCGGCAGGTTCTGCAAAGGGAAATCACTGTGACCATTGGCCGAAGCGACCCAGCTGCGGGGGATGGAATTGTGTGTCATGGGTTATCTCCGGGTCGGGTCGAACGTGGCGGGCAGGGTCGCCCAGCAGGCGTCGTAACTGGATTGCAATTGTGGGCAGTCGAGGGCGAAACGGCTTGGGCGCAACACCTGGCTGGTCTCGAACATGAAGGCCATGGTGTTATCGATTTTCGCCGGCGCAAGCTCGGCATTGATGGCTTTGGTGCAGGTCTCGCCGTCCGGACCATGGGCGCTCATGCAGCTGTGCAGCGAAGCGCCGCCGGGCACGAAACCTTCAGCCTTGGCGTCGTACTCGCCCTGGATCAGGCCCATGAATTCATTCATCAGGTTGCGGTGGAACCACGGTGGCCGGAAGGTTTTTTCGGCGACCATCCAGCGCGGCGGGAAGATCACGAAATCGAGGTTGGCCAGACCGTGCACACTGGTCGGTGACGTCAATACCGTGAAGATCGATGGATCCGGGTGATCGAAACTCACCGTGCCAATCGTGTTGAAGCGGCGCAGGTCATATTTGTACGGCACGTTGTTGCCGTGCCAGGCGACCACATTGAGCGGTGAGTGATTGAGTTCGGTGGCCCATAACTGGCCAAGGAATTTCTGCACGAGGGTGGTGGGTTGTTGCAGGTTTTCGTAGGCGGCGACCGGGGTGAGGAAATCCCGTGGATTGGCCAGGCCATTGCTGCCGATCGGCCCCAGGTCCGGCAAGCGCAGCGGCGCGCCGTGGTTCTCGGCGAGGTAACCGCGCGCCTGCGGATCGAGCAGTTCGACGCGGAATTTCAGGCCACGCGGCAGCACCACGATCTCCAGCGGCGCGACTTCCAGCACGCCCAGTTCGGTGGCGATGCGCAGGCGGCCCAGTTGCGGCACCAGCAGCATTTCTCCGTCGGCGTTGAAGAACACGCGCTCCATCGAACGGTTGGCGGTGTAGTTGTAGATGCTGATGCCGGACGGTTTTTCGGCGCCAGCGTTGGCCGCCATGCTCACCAGGCCATCGATGAAGTCCGTCGGCTCGGTCGGCAGATCCAGTGGATTCCAGCGCAGACGATTGGGGGTCACTTCACCCAACGGTCCGCCCGCCAGTTGCCGCTCCAGTCTGACGAACGCCGGATGATTGGCCGACGGCTGAATCCGGTACATCCAGGTCCGCCGCGCTTCGCTGCGCGGCATGGTGAACGCGGTGCCGGAGAACAATTCGGTATAAAGGCCGTAAGGGGCCTTCTGCGGGGAATTCTGGCCAACGGGCAGCGCGCCGGGCAACGCTTCAGTGCTGAATTCGTTGCCGAAGCCTGACTGATAAGCCAAGGCCTGCGCGGTTGAATCGAGGTTCATGGAGCCTCCTGAACAGGGAGTCGGCAGTGGCCCATCGCTCTGGCTCAGAGGTCTCGGCACGCCGGGGTTGTTATTATCGTAATCTGATTACGCATAACGTAATTTGCTCGCTATCCAGCGTCAAGCTATAAAGACGCCCATTCGAACCGGAACCGCCAGCCCCATGGAAAAAACCAGCGACAGCAACGGCAAACAGAAAGTCCGCTCCGCCGAAGTCGGCACCGACATCCTCAAGGCCCTGGCCGAGTTGTCACCGTCGACTTCGCTGTCGCGTCTGGCCGAACACGTGCAGATGCCGGCGAGCAAGGTGCATCGCTATTTGCAGGCGTTGATTGCCTCGGGATTTGCCGAACAGAACACCGCTACCAACCATTACGGCCTCGGCCGTGAAGCGCTGCGCGTAGGGCTGGCGGCACTCAACAGCATGGACGTGCTGAAAGTCGCCGCCCTGCCGCTGTCCGATTTACGTGATGAACTCAATGAAACCTGCTTCCTCGCGGTATGGGGCAATCAGGGCGCAACCGTGGTGCACATCGAACCGGCGGTGCGCGCGGTGACGGTGGTGACGCAACTGGGTTCGGTCCTGCCGCTGCTCAGTTCGTCCACAGGACTGGTGTTCAGCGCCTACCTGCCGCACCGGGAAACCGATGAATTGCGCGCGCAGGAAATCGCTGTCGCGGAGCATCCGCTCAAGGACGAAAAAGCCTTTGCAGCGCTCTGTGAACAGATCCGCGAACGTGGCCTGCATCACGTGCATGGTTTGTTGATGCCGGGGGTGGATGCGCTCTCTGCCCCGGTGTTCAACGCGGTCGGGCAGATCGCCGCCGTGCTGACCATTGTCGGTCCGACCTCGCTGTTCCACGCCGACGAAAACGGCCCGGCGGCGCAGCGGTTGTTGGCTGCGACGCGGGCCGTAAGTTGGCGAATGGGCTATGAGCGATAAGCCTCGCCTATCAACGAACCGTGGTCTTGCTCAATGCGGAATCAGCATTTTGCATCAGTGACTTGAAGAAACCGATCAGCTCATCCTGGGGGTCTTCATGGCCGGTGTAATACGTGACGAGTTCGGCGACCGTCCGCGCGTCTTCGAACATATCGAGAAACGAGCGCTGCACACGGGTAAGTTGTTTCACGGTTGCGCCCGCCGCCGCAGCCTGCCCCAACGTCAGCAGTCCGCTCATTACGTCCCGTACATGCCCGAGCGCAGCAGAATAATCACCCCGTCGGTCAGATTGCGAGGCGTCGTAGATGCTTTTCATCACCTGCACAGCTACCACGACAGTGCCCACGGGAGGCACCAACAGGCTGACGATATTCGCGACCTTCAACAGGTTGTTGTAGACAATGCCGGCGATTATTTCATTGAGACTGGTAGTGCGTTCATCGATATCCTTCAATACACGGCGCACTCGTTCGTCGTGGAAAGTGAACAGATCAGGCAATAACGAGCGCTCCGCCGTGCGAATAACCGGTTTGGTGTCGACCGTTGCGACCAGATTATCGAAGTAGTCACTGATCACTTTCTGATCAACCAGCAATATCCGCTCGCTGTAGTAATGACGGAACGGGCCGTTCCGAAAACGAATCGAAGGGATGAACTCAGCGATTGGCCGGAAGCTGACGAGATCCGGCGCGTCAGGCGTATAGAGCAAATCGAAGAACCCTGACGACAACTTCAGCCGGAAAATATAAACGCCGCCCACTGCGCGATCCCCGGCAGCCGTCAGCCCCAGCCGGCCAATGTTGAACTTGTACAGCCCGATGCCACCTTCAGAGCTGCTGTCTCGAATTGAATGATAGCCGCCGCTCTCTTTCAGATTATCGATAATCCCCTGGACAGCAGAGAACAACTCTGTCGATAACCTGCCATTGGTAAAGTCCGCATAAGCGTTGCAGTACATCTCACAGCGGATTTTCCGGGCGTGTACCGCACGTTTGAACGCGTAATCAGGATGAGCCTTGTTCTGAAATTGCTCCTTCAGCATCGCGGTATATCTGTCACCGGGACGGAAGGTCTTCGACAGCGAAGAAAGGTCACGGATATCCAGTTTTTCGACAGCAGGATGCCCATTCACCAGATAGTATTTCGGGCTGAACTTCGTTTGATAGGCCGGATGCACCGCTTCAAAGGCAAGCCCCTCGAGCAGAACGTCGGTCACGCTTTTACGAAACTCTTCGGTCTGAACCATGATGTGGTCGGGGTTGACCGAAACGTTGCTGCCACGCTGGCGCAAAATGTCTTCGATCTGAGCTTTCACCGCGTCATAGGTGAACTGTTCGAATGTCGGGAAACCATTGTCTCGTGCATCAACGGTGGACAGCGCCTTGAGTTCGGTTGTCAGACGCGAGTAGCGCTTGCGGCCCTCGACGCCAAGTGACCGATAACCTGCAGGGGCAATGGCCTTGTGCAGGGCAACTTCGGCTCGGTAAGCGACATTTACGTAGTCTGCCAGCGGTGTTTTGGCATTCAGGCCAAGATCGACCGGTCGGCTATCGAGCTTATAGCGGTAGTGCAACTGTGTTGGATCGCTGCCGAGCAACTCACCCGCGTCGTGCAGGTAGTCTGGATGGATCAGCAAAGCAGCATATTCACGATTTGCGGACAATGCCGACTCCAGCCAGCGATTAGCTGCGTAAATATCCGAGAATTTTTGCAGTTCGAATTCACCGTCAGGTGTTTTTACCAGCATCAGCGACGGTACATATTCTCTGGCCGAAATCATCAGGACGTCTTTCAACGCTGGTACCTGTAAATTGATTCGCACGCCCTGAATAGTCACCGCGGGGTCATTGGCCATGGCGCGAGCGATGATGTTCGCATCGGTGGAATCCAGCTTCCCGGAGTAGCGAGCAACGAAAACTGCAAACTCCATCTGGCTGAAGAGATAGTTGCGATAAGCCTCCTGGTAATCAACCGACGGCGAGAACGCCAGGCTGCCGGTATATTCCAGCCGCAGGTTGCGATTTGCCAGCCACTGCTCAAGCGCTGCGGCCGTCAGCCGACTTCCGTCGGGCGCGCCGGTGATAGTCAGGGTCGCTTGATAACCCGTGTCATGCAGCCCGAAAACGATAAATTCGGTCAACGTCCGGGTGTCTTCCTGCTCGATGGTACGCCCGGCAATTTGCAGCCTGTACGAGCTATGGACACTTATCGTCTCTGGGTCCAGGTATTCCCCCAGAACTCTGTCTGCCCACTCAGCGAACGTTCGCGCCACATAATCCTTGAACGAAAAGCACGCATCGAACGCGCTCGAATAGGCTGCCTGGTATTCATCCCTGGATTCTTCAAGTTCGGTGTAGCGCTGTTGAACATCGCTACCTGCGGCATGAAGCCAAAGCGGCCAATCGGTACGTTTCAATGCTGCCCAAAGCAGATAGAAGCGGGTGTCCATACCGTAGCGCAGCACATGCAGGCCCTGGTTTTCCTGCAGCACGGAGGTCAGTGGACTCTCCAGTTGTTCCCGGCCGCTGATCAACGAGGACACGCTTTCCAGCTGACCCTTCAGGTGAGTCTCTGCGCAGAAGGTGTGAGGACTCTGTGTCGCTTTCAGGTATCGGATCTGCTCGCTGCGCAAAGACAGCCGCTGCTGGAGTTTGCTGTGCAGCTCGGTATTTTTGTCAAAGAACTCGAAGCCGTTTTCCGGCGTGTGCATAAGGTAGGAAGTCGATTCGTTACCCAGCTGCATTTCTGCATCCAAACGCTCGGCGTTGTCCAAGACGAAACAGGGCTGGAGCGAAAGCAGGTAATCCTGCGCCGGTTGCAACTTGACTTCAAACGCTGCGCGACCGGCGTCTGCGTCGAGCAGATGGGCGAACCGCTCACCCAACCGGGCATCGAAATTGTTGGCCATGACCGAGAGCGACAGCTCCGCACTCGTGACCACGGCGTACGCTTCGATGAAAGCCTGCTTATTGGACAACGGTGCAGAGTCCGGGCGCATGGATCTGGCTGGCGCCGCCCAGAACTTTGCGATCTCGGCTCGCAACGTTTTTTCAAATCCGCCTGCTACGGCAGCGATCAGATCTTCGACAATAAGAGTATTGAGGACATTGACTTTGAATTGTTCACTGAATGTGTTTGGCAGAAAGAAAACACCATCGCCGCCGAGTATGTAGGCGGGACTGACATCATTATTCAGACAATGAACAGTAACATCCCAAAGAGTCCCCGAAGGGCGCTTTTGATCAGCGGGGAAAGCAGGATCGGTATTGATGTAGACCTTGTCGATATCAACCGTTTTGCCCAAACGCTTCAATTCATTTTCAAGCATGTTGCGAAGAATGCCCAGCACGCTCGGCATGGCGTCGATGATCTTGAACAGATCTGCTTTTGCCCGGCTGGCCTTCTCCCATTCCTCAGCCCAGGAAACTTGCTCCCCCAAAGAACCACGCATCAGACTTTTGAACAACTTAACCATAACTTTTCCTTACTTATACTATCCAGAACTGCGAATGCAGCCGCTGTAGATAGTTGCAAGGTAGTTTCTTTTCCAACCGACATGAAGGGCGAACAATTTACAAAACATGCCAACAAACAGACAGAACCTTTTTGCACTACAAAACTTCACTGATCAGACCAGTATCCCCATCAACTTCGCTTTTGCCACCGCCTGAGTTCGGCGTTCCACACCCAACTTTCCGTTTATTCTCCGCGCATGGGTCTTTACTGTATGCAACGAAATAAAAAGTTGTTCGGCAACTTGCTGATTCGAAGCACCTTGAGCAATCAACATCAGCACTTCGCGCTCGCGTCGGCTGAGGCCCGGGGCAAGATCACCGTTATCGCCCGGCCAGACAGGAACCTGTTTGCCAGACACCGTGCCAACGCCGCCTCGGCGTAATTCCCACTCCCGCATGGCTTGCTGCAACCGGCAACGTTCCACCAGCGTTGCGGCTCGCTGCAAAGCCTGCTGCGCCGCCAGCGTGTCACCGTTGGATTCCGCCAACTGGGCGAAGGCCAGCAGCAACTCGGTTTGTGCCGTCAACATGCCTCTGGCCTGGGCGTGATCCAACCATCGCTCAACCGTTGGCAGGCGGTTTTCGCCCGGATTCAATTGCGCCTGCGCGCAGGCCAGCAGGTATTCAATGCGGATGATCAGCTCGAATGTCGCGGGCGGCGCCTGTAGCCCGGAGGGTCCACGGTAATGCCGTAACAGCCGGCTCAACGCCTCCTGCACCCGTTGCGGCCGGCCCTGCTGTAACCAGAACTGACTGCTGACCTGCAGCACGACACCGCGATAGACGGTATCGGGAATCTGTCGCTGCTGCATCACCCTTTCGGCCTCGCGCAGACGCTCGAACGCGCAGGCATAATCACCGCGATTGCCGGCCAGTTGCGCCTGCCCCACGTAGCCATACAAGACCCGCTTGTCATGGCTGCGCAAGCAATCCTCAAGACCCCGGCTGAACAGATCTGCAGCCTGCGCTTCAAGTCCCATGCACAGCGCCAGCCGTCCGCGTCGCAGCGCAATCCGGCCCAGCAGCGGCGTGGGTGCCATGGCGCGCTGGCGCAGCAAGTGCTCGATGTCCACCAGCAGACTTTCGGCGCGCACAGGCGCTCCTCGCTGCTCGAGCCATTGCGCATGGTCAAGCTCGAGCAACCCTTCGAACAGCAGGGAGCCGTGCGCACGCGCCAGGCACAGCGCTTCGCGGTTGAGGGCATGGGCCCGATCGAGCTCACCGCACAGTAACGCCTGCTGGGTCAGTCCCGACAGGCACAACAAACGCGCCTGCCAGGCGTCGTCAGCCAGCGCTGACAACGCCTCCTGAAAGCAGGTACGCGCAGGCTCCATCTGCCCTTGCAGGTGGCTCAGCCAGCCGTGTTGCGCCAGCCAACGCGCCAGCAATTGTTGCTCAAGGTGTGCGGTCGGCTGCGGCATGAAGCGGGCGAGATGGCCGAGGCATTGCCCGGCCTGTTCGAAGCGGCCGGCGAACAGCAAAGCCCCGGTGACCAGCCCGATCAACTGCGGTGTCATCAGGGTCAGCTCCTGGCTTTGACGCTCATGCAGGCGCAACAGCAGGACCACGATCTGGTCTTCGAACAAATCCTCGAAGCTCAAATGCTGCAACAGGCTTATGGCGGTTTCGTATTCCTCGGCCAGCAACGCTTGCTCGAACGCAGCTCGCCAATCCAGCGTCGCGGTGAACCACTGACAGGCGCGCCGGTGCCAGGAACGCGCACACGGCCAATGCGATTCCTGCATGATGCGCGACAGCGGGCGGAAGACCTGAAGCCAGTCAGCGGATTGCTGCCATGGTTCGATAAAGCAGCCCAGCACTTGCAGATCATGCAGCAGCTGCGCGCCTTCGCCGGGGCCGAACAAATGCTCGCATAACGGCGCGTTGAACCGTGGCAGATGAGCCAGAACACGCCACGCCTCGTCCTGTTCCGGGGTCAGGTGGCTGAAGAGTTCGTGCTGCAGGTAATCGAGCAGCGTGTCGACACGCTGCTGCGGCTGCAGGTTTTGCGACCAGTCGCATTTTTGCAGGATCGCCATGCGCGCCCCCGCGCACCAACCGCCGGTACGCTGGATGATATGGGCAGCGACACGGCTCGCCTGATCTGGCGGCAAATGGCCCAACACCGCTACAACCTCATCATGAGTCAGCGCCAGACTGGCGCACTCGGACTCGTAGAGCTCGTCATCGAGCAACAGACGCGGCCAGTTGCACTGTGGCCGGCGGCGAGTGCTGATCCACCAGGTCAGCGCCGGGCTGCTGACCGTCAGCAACCGATCCAGTAAAGCATCCAGCGCCGGATCCGGCAGACGGCTGTAGTCGTCGATAAACAGCGAGGTCGGCCTGGACCAATGTGCCAGCTCCGCCATCAGTTGTGTAACGTCCAGGCCTTCGGCCAGCCCGAGCGCCCGAGTCAGTCGCAGGCAGAATGCCTCGGGGCTGAGCGCAACTCCCGCCAGCGGCAGCCAGATCGCCTCGCACTCCCCACGCACTTGCAGCAGACATTCAGTGAGCAGTGCGGTTTTGCCACTGCCCGCAGGCGCACACAACAGCCTGACCCGCGCGTTGGCGGCCAGCAACGGTTCGCTCAAGCGAGTGCGAGGCTGATGATGTGAAGAAAGCCTGGGCTGAAATCCGGGTCGATCCAGGCATGCTGTCATGGCGGTCATCGGCTGAGCCTTCTTATCGTTGTGCGCTCACCCTAGCCCTCTCCCGCGAGCTTGTTGACGAGTATTCAGCACGCTGATTGACGACCATAAAAAAGGCGACCGTGCGGTCGCCTTCTGTCCAGCGGTGTGGCAGAACCGTCAGCGCACGCCCTCGGCGCGCAGAGCCGATGGGGTGTAGTCGGCGGCCTTGGCTTCGAAGCCGAATTCGAAGCTGTGTTTCTCTTCGTTCTTCATGCCCAAGGCAATGTAGCGGCCGGCGATGATGTCGTAGAGCGCTTCGAGTGTGTAGGCCTGGGCCTGATGATCGTAGTAGTACTGCGCGTGACCTTCGGCAACGCGCCACAGTTGCCCGCGACCGTCGTAGTGATCGGCCAGTGCCACTTGCCAGCTGTCCTCGTCGATGTACATGTGGCGCTTGGCGTAGATGTGCCGCTCGTTCGGCTTCACCGTGCCGATCACCTCCCAGACGCGGTGCAGTTCGTAGCGGGTCAGGTCCTGATTGATGTGCCCGGCCTTGACGATGTCGTCGTACTTGAGCTTCGGCGAGTCGAGCTTGTAGCTGTTATAGGGAATGTACATTTCCTTCTTGCCGACCAGTTTCCAGTCGTAGCGATCCGGCGCGCCGGAAAACATGTCGAAGTTGTCGGAAGTGCGCAGGCCATCGGCCGCTGTGCCCGGGCCGTCATACGCCACTTGCGGCGCGCGCCGGACGCGGCGCTGACCGGCGTTATAGATCCACGCCAGACGCGGCTCCTTCACCTGATCGAGGGTTTCGTGGACCAGCAGCACGTTGCCGGCCAGCCGTGCCGGGGCGGTCACCGATTGCTTGAAGAAGGTCAGCACGTTGGCGGCTTTATCCGGGTCGATGTCCTTCATCAGTTGCGGCACGGCGATCTCTTCTTCGAAGCGGATCGGCGTGTAGCTGCCATTGGTCTGCGGCGTGACCTGGGTGATGATCCGCCGCAAATTGCCGCCGTGATAACGGGTGATGTGGTTCCACAGCACCTCGACGCCGTTCTTCGGAATCGGAAAGGCGTAATAGCGATTGCCGGTGAAATTGGCCAGGCCGTTACCGTCGTTGATCGCATTCACATTCAGGGCGCTGCGCTTGGCCGACTCGTAGATTTCCGCCGGCGCGCCGACAGTGCGGTGGGTCGGATAAACCGGGATCTTGTAGGTTTCCGGGTAGCGTTTGAACATCGCTATCTGGCCATCGGAGAGCTTGCTCTTGTACTGCTCGACGTTCGCCGCAGTGATGGTAAACAGCGGTTTTTCGTTGGCGAAGGGGTCGGCAAGGAAACCCTTGCTGTCCACCGCGCCGGCGTTTTTCGCGATGCCGCCGGTCCACGCCGGAATCGAACCGTCGGCATTGCCGGCCTTCTCGGCGCCGAGCGGGGTCAGGCTGGTGCCGAGTTTGTTCGCTTCATCCGGCGAAACCGCCGCCATCACATTGGCCGCCAGCAGACTCAAGGCCAGCACGCCACATTGCAGAATCGTTTTGCGCATTGCAGTCATCCTTCTCGGGCAGATCAGAAGTTCACGCCGAAGCTCAGGGCCACGAAGTCACGGTCTTCGAGGACGTTGTAGTCGCCACCGAAAAAGTCGGTGTAACTGAGGCTCGCGGTGTAGGTGTTGCGATAGTCGGCATCGACGCCGAAGCTCACGGCTTTCGCACCTTCGTTGAACAGACCGTTGGGGCCGTAACCGGCGACGTCGTGCGACCACGACAGGTTGGGCTTGAGGTTGATCCCGCCGATGACGTTGGCGTAATCGAGAATCGCCCGGGCGCGATAGCCCCACGAGGTCGAGGTGACGAAACCGTCGGTGTCGCCGCCGAAACCGTACTGGCCGTAGACCGAATCACGGCCATAACGCAGCTCACTGCGCGACTCCAGGCCACCGACATGCACCACCGCCGCTTCGCCGACCACGGTCAGGCGTTCAGCGCCCAGCACCTGATCGAAGAAGTGTGTGAGGGTGCTCTGGATCTGCGTGACTTCCTTGCGCCGGTAGCCTTTGTTGTCCGCGCCCGGCGAAGTGGCGACTGGCGATGCGGTGCCGCCGGCAATCGGGTTGACCAGCGCCAGGGTCAGGTCGTTGGTGTTGACCTGCACCGGCGCGTTCGGCCGGTAGCTGATCTCGCCGGTCCACGCGGTGCCGGTCGGCAGAGTGGTCGAGAAACTCGCGCCGTACAGGCGAATGTCTTCCGGGTATTCGAGGTAGTACTGACCGCGCCCGAGCATCACGCTTTGCGCCAGCCCCGCGCCGCTGCCAGGCGCCAGGCCGTTGGCAATGCCGACCAGGCCAGGCAGTGCCGCCAGTGTCGACAACCCCGCCGTGGTGGTGCCGACTGTCGGCGTACGGCTGTGGTAGTTCATGAAGTAGAGGCCGTATTCGGTGTCTTCGCCGAGCCAGCGCAGCGCCGTGCCCCACTGCCCCGAATCGCGCGCATCGCGGTCGCCGCCACGGGGGATCACCACGCCTTCGCGGGTGACCTGAATGCCTTGGCCGAACGCGGTGGTCAGCGGCACCAGTGGCGCCACCGCCGGACTGCCGACGGTGTAGCCGTTGTTGCAACCGTCCGCGGCTACGTCGACACCGAAGAACGTGCCGCAGTTGTCGAGAACGGTCTGGTCCCATTCCAGTTGATAGAAGCCTTCGACCGAAAGTTTGTCGGTCAGGCTTTGCGAGCCGAACAGCATGTTCACCGGGATCAGGCCTTCCTTGATCTCGGCACCGGGCCGCCGGAATGCCGAGACGTCGATCGGGTTGATGCTGTTGATCGAGTTGCCAATGAATGTGCTTTCGCCCCAGCTCACCACCTGCTTGCCGGCTCGCACGGTGCCCGGCAGATCGGCGATGGCGTAGTTGTGATAGACGAAGGCATCGAGAATCTGCGCGCCGGAAGACTTGGCGCCTTCCTTGCGGCCGCTGTCGCTGATCTGCTTGAACTCGCGGTCTTCGTCCTTGAGTTCGAAGTCGTACCAGTATTTGCCACGAACGAACACGCCCGTGTCGCCGTACTTCAGTTCGAGGTCGTGGATGCCCTTGAAGATTTTCGAGAAGGTTTCGCCCTTCTTGAAATTCAGACGCCCGTCATCACCGGTGGAGGATTGTCCGCTGCCGCCATTGACCGTGCTGACCAGCGAGCTGTCGGCATCGCGCAGGCCCCAGCTCGCGCCGATCGAGAGTGACGAGTCGAAGGTGCCTTCGATTTCGCCGATGTTGAAGGCAACCGCTTGCGCCTGGGCACAGCAACCCAAAGCCACCGCAGCGGCCAGCGCCTGCGGTGTGAAGATGGCGCGCATTGTTGTTTTTGTCATGCGTCTTCCCCGGTGAGTGACAGAAGGCCCCACCCTACTGCCGGGTGAAGCGGTCGATAAGCGCACCAAGGAGGTATTTGCGTTGTCGCTCGAAAGGATGAATGTCCTTGCAGGGCGGGGCCTGAAACGGTTCATGGACTGGCTGGATGGCCCATCATCAGCGCCATGCATGGGCACGCAACTGTTGCGCGCCCCGTAACAGTGCATGTCTGGAATTGGTATTTTTCCTACAGACTCAAGCCCTTATCCTGAGCGCGCTTTCCCGGAACACGCCGGAAAGCGCGAAGCCCGCTGCGCAGATAGCGCAAGCGATTGGCTACCGATTTCGGATAAATCGATTTTTCGGTCTATCGCCCCGCTGTTCACTGACGTTGATTTGTAGCTCCTTGATCCAACGTCTTACCTTGGCCGCTGCGTTTGCAGCGGCCTTTTTTATGGGCGATTTCTTGTGCGATGCGCATGGGAGCGGGAATCAGGGCTCGCTGGAGCCCTGTCGATCGAGGGTAGGGGTTAAACCGAATACTTCTGCAAATTCGCCATCATTTCTTTCAGCGCCTCGATATTGTCTTTTGGGTGCGCCGCCCCTTCGAAGTCACAAATCTGCTGCCAGTGCGCCGCGACATCTTCTGGCGAGAAGCCCTCGCGCGGATCGAAACCGGCGCCGAGGCTGCGCTCCCAGCGCACCTTGCCCATCCAGCCGCCGCCGACTTCGAACAGCCCGGACGTTTCCTGGCATTGCTCGCTGGCCAGATACACCACCAGCGGGCTGACCAGTTCCGGCTTCAGTTGCTCGAATACCTGCGGCGGAATCAGGCCCTCAGTCATCCGTGTGCCACCGGTGGGGGCGATGGCGTTGACCAGAATGTTGTTCTTGCGCCCTTCGATCGCCAATGTTCGGGTCAGACCGTAAAGCCCGAGTTTGGCCATGCCGTAGTTGGACTGACCGAAGTTGCCGTAGATGCCCGAAGTTGACGCAGTGAAAATCACCCGGCCGTAGTTTTGCTCGCGCAGATGCGGCCATGCGGCGCGGGTCACTTTATAGGCGCCTTCGACGTGGACGCGATAGACCAGATCCCAGTCGGCGTCGTCCATCTTGTGAAACGATTTGTCGCGCAGGATCCCGGCGTTGTTGACCACCACATCAACGCGCCCGAAGGCATCGAGGGCGTTCTGCACCAGTTTGTCGCCATCGGTGACCGAGTCATGGTTGGCTTCGGCAATACCGCCAGCCTCGCGGATTTCCGCCACCACCCGGTCGGCAGCCGAGGCGTTGGCGCCCTCGCCCTGTGTCGAGCCGCCGAGGTCGTTGACCAGCACCCTGGCGCCCTGTCTGGCGAACAGCAGCGCATGCGCACGACCGAGGCCGCCACCGGCGCCAGTGACTATCACGACTTTATCTTCGAAGCGCACAGGCTCATTCATCGCAGCAACTCCAGCAGGCCAGTATTGATCCTGAGTGTCAGGCACAGGGCTTTGAGTCACAACGAACACGGCTGAGGCTGAATGGTGCGCGATAAGGTTGCGCGATGATGAAGGCGTCAAAAGATCAAAAGATCGCAGCCTTCGGCATCTCACACAAATTCAATGCAGGAGCTGCCGCAGGCTGCGATCTTTTGATCTGTCAGGAGTACGCCACTTTGCGCGGAGGCAATACCAGACGATCACGAAACGCCAGATAGTGCTTGAGTACCTGCACCGGCGCCTCGGTTTGCGGATAGTGACCGATGCCCGGCAACAGCACTGTGTCCGCATCAGCAATCAACTCGCGATACCGCTCAACCATGTGCACACCGGAAATTGGATCGACCGCGCCGTCGATCACCCGCAAGGGGATGTCACCACGCTGCATGGCCGTCACCCAGCGCTCACGTTGAACCCGGCGCTCGGGGATATAAGTAATCAATTTGTGCAGGATACGCGGGCCATGGTTGCTGTCGACCAGACTCCAGTAATCATCCAGTTCGCTTTCGCTCGGCTGCGTCTGCGGGCCGAAGATCTGCCGGAAACCTTTGACCAGCGCCTCACGACTGAATGTGCGACCGAGCAGCCAGCCAATCGGGCTGAGCAGCAGTTTCTGCATCAGTAACGGCCGGTGGGTTTCCGGAAACAGACCGCCATTGAGGAACACGCAACTGGCAACTTCGATGCGTTTCTCGTAATGCCGCGCGAGCAATTCCTGAGCAACGCTGTCGCCATAGTCGTGAGCGAGAATATGCACTGGCTGTTCGACCCGCAGATGGGCGAGCAACGCCTGTTGCAGATCGGCCTGTTCCAGCAGGCTGTAAGTGTGATTGCGCGGTTTCGCCGAGTCGCCGAAGCCGAGCATGTCGCAGGCGATCACCTGATAACGCTGCGCCAGTGGCTGCCAGAGGTAATGCCAATCCCAACTGGCAGTGGGGAAACCGTGGATCAACAGCAGCGGCTCACCCTGCCCGACCATCCAGTAGCGGATCGACTGACCACGAAAAACGAAGGTCCGGCTGCGCTTGCGCCAGACACACAGAGGAATCTCGGCGAGCGGCATTAGAATTTATACCCCGGGTCTTGTAGATCGAGTTTGCGCAGTAGCGCCGGCCAGGCCAGCGCGCCGCCCATGCCTTGCGCGCTCTTGGTGACGCCGGCAATCATCGCCTTGGCGCCAGCAAGAATCTGCGGTTCGATGGCGATCAGTTCCGCGCCGCCTGTTTGCGCCATGACCTGAATGTCACAGGCACGCTGGAACGTGAACATCATCAGAAAGGTATCAGCAATGGTGCTGCCGCAGGTCAGCAGACCGTGGTTGTGCAGCATCAGGAAATTGTTGTCAGCCAGATCGGCCTGCAAGCGTGCTTTTTCTTCGTGATTGAGCGCCACGCCCTCGTATCCGTGATAAGCCAGGCTCGACAACACGAACAGCGACTGCTGACTGATCGGCAACATCCCCTGCTTTTGCGCCGACACCGCAACACCCGACGCAGTGTGGGTATGCAGCACACAAACCACATCATGGCGCACTTCGTGGACGGCGCTGTGGATGGTGTAGCCGGCGGGGTTGATCTCGTACGGACTGTCCATCAGTTTGTTGCCGGCCTGATCGACTTTCACCAGGCTCGAGGCGGTGATCTCGTGAAACATCAGGCCAAACGGATTGATCAGGAAGTCTTCGGTGCCGGGCACCTTGGCGGAGATATGCGTAAAGATCAGATCGTCCCAGCCGTGCAGCGCGACCAGACGATAACAGGCGGCAAGGTCGACACGGGTCTGCCACTCGGCAGCGCTGACCTGGTCTTTGACACTCGGCGACGATTGGACGGGGGCTACGCTCACTGTATGCACCTCTGCGTTCTTCTTGTTCTGCTCGTGTCAGCAGTCTAGTCAGGCGCGGGGCATCGCGTAGTTGCATTGGCAGCCAGCTTGATGACTGAACGAGTCAGCCGGGCAAACGGCCTGTAGCCGTTCCAGTGCAACCACGCTTGCAAGGTGCAGCGAGAATGTCTGGCGATCAGCCCTTGAGCGCGTCCATCAACTGCGCCAGCCAGGGCTCGGCATCGGTTTCCGGCGTGACGCTTTCGCTGGCGTCAATGCGCAGCATTTCCTGCACCTCGTTCACACCCAGTTCGGCAAACAATTCACGCATCTGCTCGCCACCGCCGCAAAAGGTGTCGCCGTAGCTGGCATCACCCAGGGCGATCACTGCGCCTGGCAGCCCGCGTAACGTAGCAGGCAACTGATCGCGCAGGGACGAATACAACGGTTGCAGGTTGTCCGGCAGCTCGCCCATGCCCGTGGTCGAAGTCACAGCGAGAAGGGCCTCAGGGCCGAACGCCTGAATATCAGCCAGCGAGGCGCGCGAGTTGTAAAAGGTTTCAAAGCCGGCGGCTTTCAGCAGATTCTGGGCGTGGCGGGCGACTTCTTCGGCGGTGCCGTAGACCGAACCGGAGAGGATGGCGACTTTCATCAATCTGATCCTGAAACTGAAAAAAAGAGCCGCGATAGTAACAGCCCTCGCGCGGCAGTTGCGATCAGCTCCCACTCCACGCTGACGGCCTATAGACAGTCCGCGCCATTCTTCTAGAATGCCTGCCACTGACACAACGGAAGGGATTCTCGGATGATCAACGCCAGTCTGCTGCAATTGGTGATCAATGCCTCGAACGATGGGATCGTGGTGGCGGAAAAGGAGGGGGATCAGGACAACATTCTCATCTACGTCAACCCTGCCTTCGAGCGCATGACCGGTTATAGCAGTGAGGAGATTCTTTATCAGGACTGTCGTTTCCTGCAGGCTGGAGACCGTGACCAACCGAGTCTGCAGCTGATTCGCGAGACATTGCGAGAGGGCGGTTCGTGCCGGGAAATCCTGCGTAACTATCGCAAGGACGGCACGCCATTCTGGAACGAGCTGTCGCTGTCGACGGTGAAGAATGCCGATGACGGGCAGACGTATTTCATCGGCGTGCAAAAGGATGTGACTGTTCAGGTCAAGGCGCAGCAACGGGTTGCGCAGCTGGAAGCACAAGTGGCGGCATTGCAAAACGAACTCGCGACAGTCAAAGCGACGAACGGCGCAAACAAAACCGCGAACTGACGGTCATTAACTACAATCACCAATGACTTTGTAACTATTCACTTCGAGTTAACCATGCAGCGCGACGCCCTCCTCACCCAGGACGAGCTGGATTTCATCCAGACCATGCAGCACAACCCGCAACTGAATGTGCGGGATGCGACGTCGAGTCTGCTGGTTAATGGCGGTTCGCAGATCCGTGATCTGCTGACCCGTCTTGCCGCTCATGAGCAAGTGACGATCCAGGCGAACTTTGAAAATCAGCAGATGACTTTTCCGCTGCATCTGGTGGAAGACGAGTTTCACGCGCTGCATCTGCGTCTCGGTGTACCAAGCATTTACGAAGACGGGCCGATGGTGCGCCCGTGGCGCCTGGTACTTGAGGAGCCGGTGGCGCTGGAAAATGCCAAGGGCCAGCCTGGCATGCTGTGGGTGCACGAAGTGTCGCACAAAGGCGTATTGCTGGAAGTGCGCAACAAGACCAAACCACCGAAGAACTTCGCCCTGTGGTTCAGCCCTTCCGGTTATGAGCGTATCTCGTTACGCGGCCATTTCGAGCGTGAAAACGAGCAAGGTTTCTACGCCTACGAACTGAGCCAGACCGATGCCGACGAAACCGAGCGCCTGCGCCAGTTCATTCTGCAACAGCATCGTCTGACCCACCCCGCCCTGCACGCCTGAGGTTCAGGTATCCAGTTTGCCTGCCATGAATTGCTTCATGCGTTGCCGCATTGTCCCGCCCTCGTTCCCCAGGCACGCCACTGCCGAGCCGGCCAGGCTGTCTTCGGCCAGTTCGGAGGCAACGCCTGCCAGCATCAACTGACAATCCAGGCTCAGCGCCAGACGATTCAGGCGCCGGGGCAGCTCTGGCCCGGGCGCATGATTGGAAAACAGCACAAGTGCCTCAGGTTTGACCTTTTCGCAGACCAGCGTCAGCTCGTCGAAGGGTTGGCCGGTGGTCAGCACCCGTACGCCGGAATCGTTGCCGCTGAGAAACAGCGCCGCCACCAGTAACTCAAGCTCACGACACTGCCCGGCGAGCGCACTGACGATTATTCGCCGCGGCTGCGCGCCACGCAGCATGACGATGCGCTGCAACACACGCGCCCGGAGAAAACCGTCGAGAAACAACCATTCGCTGGTTTGCCCGAAAGCCTCCTGCCGCTGCAGCAGTTGCCGCCACAACGGCATGATGATGGCCTCAAACACCACCGGCAGCGTGTACGACGAGAAGATCTGTCCATAAACGCGATCCAGTTGCTGGTCGTCGAACGCACTCACCGCCTGCTGAATCTGCTCCTGCCATTGCTTGTAATCGGCCTGCACATGGTCTTCGGGGATGAAGTTCGCCAGCACCTTCAAGGGCTCTGTCTTCGCCAGGATCTTGCCGACTTTGCTCACGGCCACGCCGCGGTCGATCCAGTCGACAATGCTGCGAACGCGCTCGATATCGTTCATTGAATACAGGCGATGCCCGCTTTCGGTGCGGGTCGGCTGGATCAATCCATAGCGACGCTCCCAGGCTCGCAGGGTCACCGGGTTGACGCCGGTCAGGCGCGCCACTTCGCGGATGGGAAACAGCTCCTCACGCTCGAGCGTGACGGGCACTGTCGAAGCCTGGCGAATGTCCGTGATTACAGGCATCTGGCGGTCAACTTCCATGTCGGTGAATTGGATCCCATTCTAAACATGATGGGGCGCAAGCGTTCAAGTAATGATCTGCGACGAAAGTGACTGGTTTAATCGACAAAATCAGGAATAATCCTTGCTTGTAGTAAAGCGCAGGCCTCTACCCCGGCCTGCGTCAGGCGACGCTCTTACCCGGAGCAACGCGCTCGAAATACGGAGATACAAAATGTCTACTTCCCCCGTCACGCTGATGGTAGCGCGTCGCGTCGCCGATGGCCGTTATCACGATCTGATCGCCTGGCTGCGCGAAGGCGAACAATTGGCTACCGACTTCCCCGGCTACCTCGGTTCCGGCGTCCTTGCGCCACCGCCCGGCGATAACGAATTCCAGATTATTTTCCGTTTTGTCGATGAGCAGACGCTGCATGCGTGGGAATATTCTGCGTCGCGCACAGCCTGGCTGAACCGCGGCAGCGACTTGTTCGAACACCCCAAGGAGCATCGGGTCAGCGGCATCGAAGGCTGGTTCGGCGCTGCCGGGCAACGCCCACCTCGCTGGAAACAGGCCGTGGCGATCTGGCTGGCGTTTTTCCCGGTGTCGCTGATATTCAATTTTGTCCTCGGCCCGCTGCTGGCTGAACTGAGTCTGTTGCCACGCATCTTGATCGGCACGGCTTGCCTGACACCGCTGATGGTGTATTTCTTCATCCCGTTGTCGACGCGCCTGCTGGCAAACTGGTTGAACAGCACGCCGAAGAGGCCACTACCGGCCACGGCGTCGACGCAGAATCGTTGATCTCCAAGGGGCGGCGAGCCTGTTATAGTTTTCGCTTCAACCGCGATACGAGCCGCCCATGCCAGATTCCGCAGCCCCGATCCTCATCACCGGCGCCGGCCAGCGTGTCGGTCTGCACTGTGCGCAGCGCCTGCTCGAGGATGGCCATCGGGTCATCTTCACGTACCGGACCGAACGCCCGGGCGTGCAGCGATTGCGCGATCTGGGCGCGACAGGCCTGTACGCGGACTTTTCCGGTGAGCCCGGGATTCTTGCCTTTATCGAAGTGCTGAAAGCCCACACCGACAGTTTGCGCGCGATCGTGCACAACGCCTCCGAATGGCTGGCGGAAACCCAGGGCAGCGAAGCTGAAGCTTTCAGTCGCATGCTCAACATTCACATGCTCGCGCCGTATCTGATCAACCTGCACTGCGCCGAGTTGCTGCAGCGCTCGGCGCCAGCCGACATCATCCACATCAGCGACGACGTGACCCGCAAGGGCAGCAGCAAACACATCGGTTATTGCGCCAGCAAGGCCGGCCTCGACAGCCTGACCCTGTCGTTTGCCGCGCGCTTTGCGCCCGCCATCAAGGTCAACGGCATCGCTCCGGCACTGGTGCTGTTCAACCCCGACGACGACGCCGCCTACCGCGCCAAGGCACTGGCCAAATCTGCATTGGGGATCGAGCCCGGCAGCGAAGTGATCTACCAGAGCCTGCGCTATCTGCTCGACAATCCCTATGTCACCGGCACGACGCTCACCGTCAACGGCGGCCGGCACGTCAAATAGGCCGTCCCGCTTCGGCCGCGAGTCGAGTAAGATCCACCAGAACGCCTGCAATAGTCTGGACGGAGCTAATCAATGCCACAACTTCAACCGGGAATGGCGCGCATCCGGGTCAAGGATCTGCGCCTGCGCACCTTTATCGGCATCAACGAGGACGAAATCCTCAACAAACAGGATGTGCTGATCAATCTGACCATCCTGTACGCAGCTCAAGAAGCGGTGCGCGACAACGATATCGACCACGCGCTGAATTACCGCACCATCACCAAAGCGATCATCGCCCACGTCGAAGGCAACCGCTTCGCGCTGCTCGAACGCCTGACGCAAGAATTGCTCGATCTGGTGATGACCAATGCATCGGTGCTGTACGCCGAAGTCGAAGTCGACAAACCCCACGCGCTGCGCTTTGCCGAGTCGGTATCGATCACGCTCGCGGCAAGCCGTTGAATACGAGCTTCAAGCTACAAGCTTCAAGCCGCAAGCGTTAATCTAAAGCCCCCCACAATTCAATCTTGCAGCTTGCAGCTTGCCGCTTGAAGCTGTCTCGAAGAGACCCCTATGACTGATCAACAACGCATGGAACTCGAAGCCGCCGCCTTCCGCCGACTGGTCGCTCACCTCGACAGCCGCAAGGACGTGCAGAACATCGACCTGATGAACCTCGCCGGGTTCTGCCGCAACTGCCTGTCCAAGTGGTACAAGGCCGAAGCCGACCAACGCCAGATCGAGGTCAGCCTCGATGATGCCCGCGAAGTGGTGTACGGCATGCCCTACGCCGAGTGGAAGGCCCAATACCAGCAAGAAGCCAGCGCCGAGCAGCAAGCGGCGTTTGCCAAAGGAAAACCCAATGACTGATCTGACCACCCTGCGCGCCAGCCTCAAGAGCGGCGAACACGCTTTTGCCGACACCCTCGCATTCATTGCCGCCGGTTACGACTACCAGCCTCAGGCGTTCAACAATGGCGGCGTGGAAAACGCTGCCGGGCAAAACGAAGGTTCGTGCAAGACGCTGGGGCTGGCCCTGCTGGAAGGCTTGAGCGATGAAGAAGCGCTGCTGGCGTTCGGCGAGCATTACCGTTCGGTGCTGGCGACGCCTGAGGGCAGCGATCACGGCAACATCCGCGCGCTGATCAAGCACGGCCTGGCCGGGGTAAAGTTCACCGCGCAGCCACTGACCCGCCGCTGATCCCAAAGCCACCCATAACCCCTGTGGGAGCGAGCCTGCTCGCGAAGACGGACTGACATTCATCGTTGATGTCGACTGATAGACCGCTTTCGCGAGCAGGCTCGCTCCCACACTGGATAGGTGGTGGCGGTGAATAGCGAGCATAAAAAAACCGGCCGTCTCTGGCCGGTTTTTTTGTGCCCTGCGGTCTTAGAACGTGGCGTTCTGCAGGCCGTCCAGGTAACGCTCGGTGTCCAGCGCCGCCATGCAACCGGCACCGGCCGAGGTGATCGCCTGACGGTAAACGTGGTCAGCCACGTCACCGGCAGCGAAGATGCCTTCGACGCTGGTGGCCGTTGCGTTGCCTTCACGGCCACCGTGCACCACCAGGTAACCGTCTTTGAGGGTCAACTGGCCTTCAAACAGCGAGGTGTTCGGGGTGTGGCCGATGGCGATGAACACGCCGTCGACTTTGATCTCGTCGAAGCTGCCATCGTTGTTACGCAGACGCGCACCGGTGACGCCCATGTTGTCGCCGAGGACTTCGTCCAGGTTGGCGTTCAGCTTGAGGATGATCTTGCCTTCGGCCACACGGGCGTTGAGCTTGTCGATCAGGATCTTCTCGGCGCGGAAGGTTTCGCGACGGTGGATCAGGGTCACGGTGCTGGCGATGTTGGCCAGATACAGCGCTTCTTCCACGGCAGTGTTGCCACCGCCAACCACGGCGACCGGTTTGTTGCGATAGAAGAAACCGTCGCAGGTCGCGCAGGCCGACACGCCTTTGCCCATGAACGCTTCTTCCGACGGCAGGCCCAGGTAGCGGGCGCTGGCGCCAGTGGCAATGATCAGCGCGTCGCAGGTGTAGACGGCGCTGTCGCCGGTCAGGGTGTACGGCTTGGCTGCAAAGTCCACGGCGTTGATGTGATCGAACACGATCTCGGTTTCAAAACGCTCGGCGTGCTCGCGCATGCGCTCCATCAGCACCGGACCGGTCAGGCCGTGAACATCGCCCGGCCAGTTGTCGACTTCGGTGGTGGTGGTCAGTTGACCGCCAGCCTGCATACCGGTGATCAGCAGTGGCTTGAGGTTGGCGCGGGCCGCGTAGACCGCAGCGCTGTAACCGGCAGGGCCGGAACCGAGAATGATCACTCGCGAATGACGGACTTCAGACATGAATCTGCTCCTGTTGGCCGGCCATGAAAGATCTCTGGCGCGGACGCCGGACTGCCGGCGGAATAAAAAAGGACCGTGGACACCTTGGGGAAGGCTTGAACTCGACAGTCCTGTAAAAAGTTGGGTGCAGCGTATCGAGGGGGGCAAGATTAAGGAAATACGGTTTAACAATCCAGCTCATAGGTGGTCTCTATGCCGAGTCGCTGACCAGATGAGCGTCTTTGTTACAGTGAATGTCGATCGCTCTGCCACGCTTTCGCCGCTGCGACAAAGCCGGTAACGTCGGCGCGTTTTCCCTAGCTTCGGAGCACCTTATGCCCGCCCCCGTTCTGTCCGGCCCGCAATACCTGCGCGAAGGCCTCAAACTGGTCTTGAGTCCGGGCTTGCGCCTGTTCGTGTTGCTGCCGCTGGCGATCAACCTGGTGCTGTTCGTCGGATTGATCTATCTGGCAGGCCACCAGTTCAGCCTGTGGGTCGACACGCTGATGCCGTCGTTACCTGAATGGCTGAGTTTCCTCAGCTACATTCTGTGGCCGCTGTTCGTGGTCCTCGTGGCCTTGATGGTGTTCTTCACGTTCACCATGCTCGCCAACATCATTGCCGCACCGTTCAACGGTTTTCTCGCGGAAAAAGTCGAAGTGGTGGTGCGCGGCACCGATGATTTCCCGGCGTTCAGCTGGGGCGAACTGATCGCAATGATCCCCCGCACTCTGGCCCGGGAAATGCGCAAGCTCGGCTACTTCCTGCCGCGCGCCATCGGCTTGTTCATCCTCTCGTTTATCCCGGTAGTGAACATCGTCGCCGCGCCGCTGTGGTTGTTGTTTGGTGTGTGGATGATGGCGATCCAGTACATCGACTACCCGGCGGACAACCACAAACTGGGCTGGAACGAGATGCTTGCCTGGCTGCGCCAGAAGCGCTGGCAGAGCATGAGTTTTGGCGGGATTGTCTATCTGGTGCTGCTGATTCCGGTGGTCAACATTCTGATGATGCCGGCAGCGGTGGCGGGAGCGACGTTGTTCTGGGTGCGCGAGCGTGGTGCCGAGAATCTGGTGATACAACACTGATCGCGTCACAAATCCGTCATCCGAACGTCACAACGTCGACATGGCCTCAGCCGACACTGAGGTCATGACGACAGCTCTACACATCACCCTCATCAGCGAAACCTTCCCGCCGGAAATCAACGGCGTGGCCAATACCCTTGGCCGTTTGTGCGAGGGCTTGCGTGCGCGCGGTCATCAGGTGGAGTTGGTGCGCCCGCGCCAGGCCGGCGATCCGCAGCGCAGCGATGACAATGCGCTGCTGCTGTGTCGTGGATGGCCACTGCCGGGCTATCCGGGGCTGCAATGGGGCCAGTCGTCGATGCATAAATTGCTGCGCCGCTGGAAACGCCAGCGTCCGGACGTGCTTTACATCGCCACCGAAGGCCCACTCGGGTTGTCGGCATTGCGCGCCGCGCGGCGCCTGGGGATTGCGGTGGTGAGCGGTTTCCATACCAACTTTCAGCAGTACACCAGCCAGTATGGCCTGGAGCTGCTGACACGTTTGCTCACCCACTACCTCCGCTGGTTTCACAATCGTTCGGCAATGACCCTGGTGCCAAGCGTGAGCCAACGCCTGGAGCTTGAGCGCCGGCACTTCGAGCGCTTGGCGTTGTTGTCGCGGGGAGTGGACAGCCAGCTGTTCCACCCGAGCAAACGGCAGAACGCGTTGCGTGAGCAATGGGGACTGTCCGAGCAGGATATCGCTGTGATTCACGTAGGACGACTCGCCCCGGAGAAGAATCTGGGACTGCTCAAGCGTTGCTTTGACACCCTGCGGGAAACCTATCCACAGCGCCGTTTGAAACTGATCGTGGTCGGAGATGGCCCGCAGCGTTCATTGCTGGAAAAACAAATGCCGGACGCGATTTTCTGCGGTGCTCAGCGTGGAGAAGCACTGGCGGCGCACTATGCTTGCGGTGATCTTTTCGTGTTTCCCAGCCTGACGGAAACCTTCGGCAACGTTGTGCTGGAAGCCTTGGCTTCGGGACTCGGCGTGGTGGCGTACGACCAGGCAGCGGCGGCGCAACATATTCGCCACGGCTACAACGGCGTGTCAGCCATGCCCGGCGATGAGCAGGCGTTTTGCGAAGCGGCGGCGTGGTTGCTGGAGGAGGATGAGCGCTTGCGTTGCGTGCGGCTGAATGCGCGTCAGCATGGCAGTCGCCAGGGATGGGCGGCGATTATCGAGCAGTTCGAGGGGTATTTGCGCGGGGCTTGTATCGGGGAGCAAGCGATTCCTCGGGCGCAGACACAACCTTAGATCTTCGTCGACATAAAAACAGCTTTCGCGAGCAGGCTCGCTCCCACATGGGCACCGCATTCCGTCATATGAAATGCGATCAAGGGTGGGAGCGAGCCTGCTCGCGAATGGTTCGAACTGGCGCCGCTTAGACCAAGGTCATCAACGCCTCTCGGCTGAACGGCAGGATATCCTGCTCGCGCCCTTCACGAACTTTCTGCGCCCAGTCCGGATCGACCAGCAGCGCACGGCCTACCGCCACCAGATCGAACTCCTCTTTGTTCAGACGCTCCAGCAGGTTTTCCAGACTGGCCGGTTGCGCGACCTTGTCGGTGTTGACCATGAACTGCAGGAACTCGCCGTCCAGCCCCACGCTGCCGACGGTGATGGTCGGCTTGCCGGTCAACTTGCGCGTCCAGCCGGCCAGGTTCAGATCGGATCCGTCGAACTCCGGTTCCCAGAAACGTCGGGTCGAGCAGTGGAAAATGTCTACGCCGGCGTCGGACAGCGGCTTGAGAAATTCGCCCAGTGCTTCGGGGGTCTGCACCAGACGCGCGGTGTAATCCTGCTGTTTCCATTGCGAGAAGCGGAAGATGATCGGGAAGCCTTCACCGACGGCCGCGCGCACGGCTTGAATCAATTCAATGGCAAAGCGCGAGCGGTTGGCCAGGCTGCCACCGTATTCGTCGTTGCGCTGGTTGCTGCCTTCCCAGAAGAACTGATCGACCAGATAGCCGTGGGCGCCGTGGATTTCCACGCCGTCCATGCCGATGCTCTGCGCATCTTTGGCAGCTTGGGCAAACGCAGCGATCACGTCCTGGATGTCCTGTTTGGTCATGCCGTGAACCACGACCTGACCGTCCTTGAGTTTTTCCGACGGGCCGTAGCCCGGCACGCTGGCGTCCGGCTCGGTGCCGAGGCGGCGTACGCTGCCGACATGCCACAGTTGCGGGACGATCTTGCCGCCCTCGGCGTGTACGGCGTCGACGACTTTTTTCCAGCCGGCCAGCGGCGCGTCACCGAAGAATTGCGGAACATTCGGATAGCCGTTGGAAGCGATGTGGCCCACCGTCGTGCCTTCGGTGATGATCAAACCGACGCCAGCCGCCGCGCGCCGACGGTAGTACTCGATGACCTTGGAATTGGGCACGCCGCCCGGCGAGAACGAGCGGGTCATTGGCGCCATGACCACGCGGGTCGGCAGTTCGAGGGCACCGAGGTGGAATGGTTTGAACAGGGCTTGAACAGGCATCGGGAGGCTCCATGGCGATCGCTTTATGACGGCGATAATATGGAGAGCCGGAGCCTTTGAACAGCATTATTGATTTTGGTGATTAAGGATTAAAAGAATGAAAAGCAAAAGATCGCAGCCTTCGGCAGCTCCTACACGGGATTTGTGGTCCTCCTGTAGGAGCTGCCGAAGGCTGCGATCTTGTGATCCTGCTTTTCAGCTCAGCGCTTTTTCTATCGCATGCACGATGGTCGGATCATCCGGCGCCGTTCGCGGCGAAAACCGCGCCAGCACCCGGCCGTCCTTGCCGAGCAGGAATTTCTCGAAATTCCAGGTGATGTCACCGGGAAACTCGGCGCCCTCACCCGCCAGCAGGCGATACAACTGATGCCGCTCGTGGCCGTTGACTTCGAGCTTGCTCGACAACGGAAACGTCACGCCATAGTTGAGGCTGCAGAACTCCTGGATTTCTTTCTCAGAGCCCGGCTCCTGACCGGCAAACTGATTGCACGGCAGGCCCAGCACGGTAAAACCTTTGCCTTTGTATTGCTGATAGAGGTTTTCCAGTGCTGCGTACTGGGGGGTCAAGCCGCACTTGGAGGCCACGTTGACCACCAGCACCACTTGGCCCTTGAACGGCGCCAGCGGTAGCTCCTGACCATCCAGGGCTGTCAACTTAAGGTCGTGAAAAGCACTCATGCCGAACTCCAGGATTCTCGTGTTCTACTCGAAACAGCCACTTGGCGAGGCCACCAAGGACAGCCGCGGACTAAAAAGGCGCCCACAGGCGCCTCTCCAGTACTCGAAGCTTAGCGCAGAAAATCAGTGGTGATGGCCACCTTCGCCATGGACGTGACCATGAGCGATTTCTTCCTGGCTGGCGTCACGGATATCAACGATCTTCACTTCGAAGTTCAGGCGCTGACCGGCCAGAGGGTGGTTGCCATCAACGGTGACGTCGTCGCCGTCCAGATCACGGATGGTGACGATCTGCATCTGGCCGTCCGGCGCCGAAGCGTGGAACTGCATGCCGACTTCCAGCTCGTCAACGCCTTCGAACATGCTGCGGCTCAGGGTGCTGACCAGCTCGGCGGCGTATTCGCCGTAAGCGTCTTCCGGCTCAACGGCCACTTTCAGCTCGTCACCGACGGCTTTGCCTTCCAAGGCTTTTTCCAGGCCCGGGATGATGTTGCCTGCGCCTTGCAGGTAAACCAGCGGAGCGCCGCCGGCGGAGCTGTCGATGACCTCACCAGCGTCGTTGGTCAGGGTATAGTCGATGGAGACAGCCTTATTGGCGGCGATCAGCATGGGGCGAGACCTTTTGCATAAGAATATAGAAAGGCCAAGTTTAGCGAAGCAATCGCGTGAAAGCGACCACAACCCGGACAAACGGGTTTCGACCATCACCGGCTTCCATCAGGACGAAGACGGCCACTGGGTGGTCGAGCTTTCCTGTGGCCACACCCAGCACCTGCGCCACCAGCCACCATGGCAAACCCGCGCCTGGGTCCTGGATCCGGCGCAACGTATTGAAAAAACAGGTCAACCCTTTGCCTGCGGTTGGTGTGCACAGGGCTCGGTTAGCGCTAACCTTGGCGACTGAATTTCGGTAGTCGGCCAGACATAGGCTGACACCCTTGCATAGAGAATTCCCATGCAAACTTTTTTTATCGCACCCACCGATTTTGGCGTGGGTCTGACCTCCATCAGCCTCGGGCTGGTGCGCACGCTTGAACGCGCCGGCCTGAAAGTCGGCTTCTTCAAACCGATCGCCCAGCCGCACCCGGGCGACACCGGCCCTGAGCGTTCCACCGAACTGGTGGCACGCACCCACGGTTTGAAACCGCCGCAACCGTTGGGCCTGGCGCATGTCGAGCGCATGCTCGGTGACGGTCAGCTCGACGAGTTGCTCGAAGAAATCATCGCCCTGTATCAGCAGGCGGCTGTCGGCAAGGATGTGCTGGTGGTCGAAGGCATGGTGCCGACTCGCAGCGCCAGTTACGCCGCGCGGGTCAATCTGCACCTGGCCAAGAGCCTGGATGCCGAGGTGATTCTGGTCTCGGCGCCGGAAAACGAAGTGCTCGCCGAACTCTCTGGTCGGGTCGAGCTTCAAGCGCAATTGTTCGGCGGCCCGAAAGATCCGAAAGTTCTCGGCGTGATCCTCAACAAGGTCAAGACCGATGAGAGCATGGACGCCTTCGCTACGCGTCTGAAAGAGCATTCGCCGTTGCTGCGCAGCGGTGACTTCCGCCTGCTCGGCTGCATCCCGTTCCAGCCGGAACTCAACGCGCCGCGCACCCGCGACGTCGCCGACCTGATGGGCGCGCAGGTGCTCAATGCCGGCGACTACGAAACCCGGCGCATGAGCAAAATCATCATTTGCGCACGAACCATGCGCAACACCGTCGAGCTGCTCAAGCCCGGCGTGCTGGTGGTGACGCCGGGTGATCGCGACGACATCATCCTCGCTGTCAGCCTCGCAGCCATCAACGGCGTGCCGCTGGCCGGCCTGCTGCTGACCAGCGACACCCTGCCCGACCCACGCATCATGGACCTGTGCCGGGGCGCGTTGCAGGCCGGTTTGCCGGTGTTGTCGGTGAGCACCGGCTCGTACGACACCGCCAACCTGCTCAATGGCCTGAACAAGGAAATCCCGATCGATGACCGCGAGCGCGCGGAGATCATCACCGACTTCGTCGCCAGCCACCTCGACGCCAACTGGCTGCACCAGCGCTGCGGCACGCCACGGGAAATGCGCCTGTCGCCGGCGGTGTTCCGTTATCAATTGATCCAGCGTGCGCAGGCGGCGAACAAGCGCATCGTCCTGCCTGAAGGCAGCGAGCCGTTCACCGTGCAAGCGGCGGCGATCTGCCAGGAACGCGGGATCGCCCGCTGCGTGCTGTTGGCCAAACCCGAAGACGTCGAAGCGGTCGCCCGCGCCCAAGGCATCGTGCTGCCGCCGGGTCTGGAAATTCTCGACCCGGACCACATCCGCGAACGCTACGTCGAACCGATGGTCGCCCTGCGCAAGAGCAAAAGCCTCAACGCACCGATGGCCGAGCAGCAACTGGAAGACACCGTGGTGATCGGCACCATGATGCTTGCGCTGGATGAGGTCGACGGGCTGGTGTCCGGGGTGATCAACACCACCGCCAACACCATCCGCCCGGCCCTGCAACTGATCAAGACCGCGCCGGGCTGTACGCTGGTGTCGTCAGTGTTCTTCATGCTCTTCCCGGAAGAAGTGCTGGTCTACGGCGACTGCGTGATGAACCCGCACCCGAGCGCTGCCGAACTGGCGGAGATCGCCCTGCAAAGCGCGGATTCAGCAGCGGCATTCGGCATCATCCCACGGGTGGCGATGATCAGTTATTCCAGCGGCGAATCGGCCCGCGGTGAAGAAGTCGAGAAAGTCCGCGAGGCGACCCTGCTCGCCCATGAGCAACAAAACTCACTGTTGATCGACGGCCCGCTGCAATACGACGCTGCGGCCAACGCCGACGTCGCCCGGCAACTGGCGCCGAACAGTCAGGTCGCCGGACGCGCCACGGTGTTCGTGTTCCCCGATCTCAACACCGGCAACACCACGCACAAAGCCGTGCAGCGCAGCGCAGATTGCGTCAGCCTCGGGCCGATGCTGCAAGGCCTGCGCAAACCGGTGAACGACTTGCCGCGCGGCGCGCAAGTCGATGACATCGTATACACCATCGCACTCACCGCGATTCAAGCCGCCAACCGACCTATGGATGTGTAAATGCTGGATTTTCTACCCGCACCCGTGCGCGGCGTGATCGCCTCGCTGCTGTTGGCGCTCAACACGATTCTGCTCTGCTCGTTCCTGTTCTGCGTGGCGCTGGTCAAGGCCCTGCCGTTTGCCGTTACCCAGCACATTGCCGGTTGGCTGATGAGCCACACCCACGAGGCGTGGATCAGCAACAACAAGGGCTGGATGAATCTGGTACGGCGCACCCGCTGGCACCTCAGCGGCCTGCAGGGTCTCGACTATCAGCACTCGTACCTGATCACCAGCAACCACCAGAGCTGGGTGGATATTCTGGTCCTGCAATACGTGCTCAACCGCAAGATTCAGCCGCTGAAGTTTTTCCTCAAGCAGGAGCTGATCTGGGTGCCGGTGATCGGTCTGGCCTGGTGGGCGCTGGGCTTTCCGTTCATGAAGCGTTACTCCAAGGCGTATCTGGAAAAGCATCCGGAGAAGAAAGGCAAGGATCTGGAGACCACGCGCAAGACCTGCGCAAAATTCCGGCATAACCCGGTGGGGATTTTCAACTTCGTCGAAGGCACACGCTTTACCGAAGGCAAGCATGCGCAACAGCAGTCGCCGTTCAAGTATTTGCTCAAGCCCAAGGCTGGCGGGATCGCCTTTGTGCTCGATGCGATGGGCGAACAGCTGGAGTCGATCGTCAATGTGACGATTCATTACCTGGCCGGGCGGCCGGGGTTCTGGGATTTGCTCTGCGGCAACGTGCGCGATGTGGTGGTGCATTTTGAAGAAATCAAAATCCCGCCGGCCTTCATCGGCAAGAACTACGACCAGGACGGCGAGTACCGTTTGCAGTTTCAGGGCTGGATCAATCAGCTGTGGCTGGACAAGGATGCGCTGCTGGAGCAGATGCACCGCGAGTATCCGCCCAAACACTGAGCCCCCTGTGGGAGCGAGCCTGCTCGCGAAGGCGTCAGGTCATCAACATTGATGCAAGCTGATCCACCGCATTCGCGAGCAGGCTCGCTCCCACAGTTTTGATCGCAGCGCGCTCAATAAAAAACCCGCCGATGATCACTCATCGGCGGGTTTTTTCTTGCCGCTTGAAGCTACAAGCTTGCCGCTGCCTTATCGCTTATATGGCGCCACGCTGACGCAACAGCTCCAGCACTTGCTTGACGCTTTCTTCCAGACTCAGCGACTGCGTGTCGATCACCAGGTCGGCGTTCAACGGCACGTCGTAGGGGAAGGATTCGCCAGGGATGTTGTCACCGCCAGCGGCATACAGACCTTGCGGATCACGCTCGGCGCAGACGGTTGGCGATGCCTGCACGTAGACCGTCAGCAGACGATCCTTGCCGATCAGTTCCTTGGCCTGCTCGCGACCTTCGGCGCTCGGCGCAACGAAGGCGGCCAATGTAAGCAGGCCCGCTTCGTTGAACTGACGCGCCACGTGTGCAGCACGACGCCAGTTCTCGGTGCGACCGGCGCGATCCTGTGGCAGACCTTTGTTCAGATCGTGACGCAGGTTCTGGCCATCCAGTACAAACACCGCACGGCCCATGTCGAACAGCTTGCGCTCGACCGCATACGCCAGGGTGCTTTTACCCGCACCGGACAGGCCGCTGAACAGCACGGTGGCCGGTTGCTGGCCGAAGCGCTGGGCACGTTCTTCAGTTGCCACGTGAGCCAGTTTGCCGTGGTGCGTGGCGGTGCCATGAGCTACTGGCTGAGCGACGATCATGCCGGCGCCAACGGTGCCGTTGGTCAGGCGATCGATGACAATGAATGCGCCGGTGGTGCGGTTGCTTTCGTAACCGTCGAGGGCGATCGGTGCATCGAGTGCGATCTTCACCTTGCCGATTTCGTTGAGCTGCAACGCGCTCGCCGGGCCTTCTTCCAGGGTGTTGACGTCGACCTTGTTGACGATGCTGGCAATCGAGCCCGGCACGTAACTGGTGGCGCGTTTGATGTCGTATTTCTTGCCCGGCAGCATCGGCTCTTCAGCCATCCACACCAGCATCGCTTCGAAGCTGTCGGTGACCGGCGGCACGTTGTCGGCATGCACCAGCAGGTCGCCACGGGAGATGTCGATTTCGTCTTCCATGGTCAGCGTCACCGCCTGACCGGGACCTGCGTGTTCCAGCTCACCTTCGAACGTGACGATGGACTTCACCCGGCTGCTCTTGCCGGACGGCAGCACCACGACTTCGTCGCCCTTGTGCACGATGCCGCTGGCCAGAGTGCCGGCGAAACCACGGAAGTTCAGGTTCGGACGGTTGACGTACTGCACCGGGAAACGCAGGTCGGTGAAATTGCGATCGCCCGCCACTTCCACGGTCTCGAGAATTTCCATCAGCGACTGGCCGGTGTACCACGGCGAGCGCTCGGACTTGTTCACCACGTTGTCGCCCTTGAGGGCAGACATCGGCACGAAGTGCATGCTGGTCGGCTTCATCTTCAAGCCTTCGGCGAACTTCAGGTAGTCGGCCTTGATCGACTCGAAAACGCCTTCATCGAAGTCCTTCAGGTCCATCTTGTTGATGGCGACGACGATGTGTTTGATGCCCAGCAACGAAGCAATGAAGCTGTGGCGACGGGTCTGGGTCTGCACGCCGTAACGGGCATCGACCAGAATGATCGCCAGGTCACAGGTGGATGCACCGGTGGCCATGTTGCGGGTGTACTGCTCATGGCCGGGGGTGTCGGCGATGATGAATTTGCGCTTGGCGGTAGAGAAATAGCGGTAGGCCACATCAATGGTGATGCCCTGCTCACGCTCGGCCTGCAGACCGTCGACGAGCAACGCCAGGTCGATGTCGTCACCGGTAGTGCCGGATTTCTTCGAGTCGCGGGTAATCGCTTCGAGGTGATCTTCGTAGATCATCTTCGAGTCGTGCAGCAGGCGCCCGATCAGGGTGCTCTTGCCGTCGTCGACGTTACCGCAGGTCAAAAAGCGCAGCAGCTCTTTACGTTCGTGCTGGCCCAGGTAGGCGAGGATGTCCTCGCTGATCAAATCAGATACGTGGCTCATTGCATTCAAGCTCCGAGCTGTAAGCTTCAAGCGGCAAGCTTGTCGGCGTACAGCTAGTCAGAAATTTTGTTGATCAACCCGCCCAGCATTCTAGAAAGCTCACGGGTTTCCATAATCCAATTTTCAGCCAGCGGTTCTGCGATGTAAGCGATATCTCGGCCTATAAGGATCTGGGTTCGCAACTCTCCGCAAGAAGCCTTCGCGATCCAAAGAAACTGCACCTTTTCTTTGCGACTCCGACGCTCCATGCCTTCAGCAATATTGGAAGGCACTGACAGTGCAGAGCGAGTGATCTGATCCTTGAATCCAAAATCCCCGCATCGCGCAAACTCTCTAAAAATCCCCACCGCCAAACATTTGCTTCGCTGCCAAACAACCAGTTTCTCGAAATCCATTACGAGTCATCCGATTCCGGCTCGCAGCAACTGGCCGCAAGCGCCAAAACGCAAAGTTACGCATACCGCCTTTAACTTGCAGCTTGCCGCTTGTAACTCGAAGCTTAAAAGTACCCCTGACGTTTTTTGTCTTCCATCGAGCCTGCGCCATCGTGGTCGATGACCCGGCCCTGGCGCTCGGAAGTTCGCGTCAGGAGCATTTCCTGAATGATGTCCGTGAGGCTTTCGGCCTCGGACTCCACCGCGCCCGTCAACGGGTAGCAGCCCAGGGTGCGGAACCGCACTTTCTTTTTCACGATGCGCGCTTTGTCTTCGTCGGACAGGTGTTCGAGGATGCGCTCGTCGTCGATCATGATCAGCGTGCCGTTCTTCTCGATCACTTCGCGTTCGGCGGCAAAATACAGCGGCACGATCGGGATGCCTTCGAGGTAGATGTACTGCCAGATGTCCAGCTCGGTCCAGTTCGACAACGGGAATACACGGATGGATTCGCCCTTGTTGACCTTGCCGTTGTAGACGTTCCACAGCTCTGGACGCTGGTTTTTCGGGTCCCAGCGGTGCTTGCTGTCGCGGAACGAGTACACGCGCTCTTTGGCGCGGGATTTCTCTTCATCGCGACGGGCGCCGCCGAAGGCTGCGTCGAAACCATGCTTGTCGAGTGCCTGCTTGAGACCCTCGGTTTTCATGATGTCGGTGTGCTTGGCGCTGCCGTGGGTGAACGGGTTGATGTTCTGCGCCACGCCATCGGGGTTGATGTGGGTGATCAGGTCCAGGCCCAGTTCTTCGACCATCTTGTCGCGGAACTTGTACATCTCCTGGAATTTCCAGCGGGTGTCGACGTGCATCACCGGAAACGGCAGTTTGCCCGGGAAGAACGCCTTGCGTGCCAGGTGCAGCATCACGGCGGAGTCTTTACCGATGGAGTACAGCATCACCGGGTTATCGAACTCGGCGGCCACCTCGCGGATGATGTGGATGCTTTCCGCCTCCAGCTGTTTCAGATGCGTCAGTTTGTCGACCATGGCTACTCACGAAAGCTTTCTTATGAACGGCCAGCGGGCCGTGTTCGAGCGGGGAATCCTAGCACAGCGACCTCTTCTAATCAGGACGCCAACTAGATCGAAAGGGTATATGAATATGCCCACCAGTTCGGCCGTCAGGGCCGAACGTGGGAGCGAGCCTGCTCGCGAAGGCGGAGTGTCAGGCACCTTTGTATTGAAGGTCTGACGCCTTCGCGAGCAGGCTCGCTCCCACAGGAGTTTGCGGTGAGCTCAGATCGGGTTGGGGCAATCGATGAAGATGTGCTCAAGGGCAAAGCGCTTCGCCAGATAATCGCCCAGCGCCTGCACGCCATAGCGTTCGGTGGCGTGATGGCCGGCGGCGATGAAGCTGATGTCGTTTTCCCGCGCGCTGTGAAACGTCTGCTCGGAGGCCTCGCCACTGATGAACAGGTCGACCCCCGCCGCCACGCCCTGATCGATATAACCCTGGCCGCCACCGGTGCACCAGCCGACGCGGCGGATCATGCCGCTGCCTTCGATCAACAGTGGCTCGCGGCCCATGACTTCCTGCACCTTGCGCGCGAAATCCCGGGCAGTCATCGGCTCATTCAGCGAACCGACCAGACCCACGACTTTCGGGTTGCTCGGGTCCAACGGCCCTTCGACAGTGATGTCGAGCTGACGCGCCAGTTGCACGTTGTTGCCGACGTCCGGGTGCAGATCCAGCGGCAGGTGATACGCCAGCAGACTGATGTCGTGCTTGAGCAGGGTTTTCAAGCGACGCTGTTTCATGCCGGTGACGCAGGGGTTTTCGCCTTTCCAGAAATAACCGTGGTGGACCAGGATCAGATCGGCCTCGGCTTCCACGGCGGCGTCCAGTAAAGCCTGGCTGGCGGTGACGCCACTGACGATGCGCATCACCTGCGGGCGGCCTTCGACCTGCAAACCGTTGGGGCAATAATCGGCAATTTTCGCACTGGTCAGGTAACGGTCGGCTTCTTCGACGAGGGTGCTGAGGGCAACGGCCATGAAAGACTCCTAAATATCCCGTTCAGAGGCACGCGCGGCCTCGTATAATGCGCGACATTATGGGCGGTCTGACCTCGCCTGCAACCTTTCCAGGAACGTGCTTAATGCTCAAGGCGCTGCGTTTTTTCGGCTGGCCACTGTTGGCCGGTGTGCTTATCGCTCTGTTGATTATTCAGCGTTACCCCGAGTGGGTCGGGCTACCGAGCCTCGACGTCAATCTGCAACAGGCGCCACAGACAACGATCGTGCAACAGGGGCCCGTGTCCTATGCGGATGCGGTAGGTATCGCCGCACCGTCGGTGGTCAACCTGTACACCACCAAGGTCATCAACAAACCGGCGCATCCGTTGTTCGAGGATCCGCAGTTCCGCCGCTTCTTCGGTGACAACTCGCCGAAACAGAAGCGCATGGAATCGAGCCTCGGTTCCGGGGTGATCATGAGCCCGGAGGGCTATATCCTCACCAACAACCACGTCACCAGCGGCGCCGACCAGATTGTCGTGGCGCTCAAGGATGGTCGCGAGACGCTGGCACGGGTCATCGGCAGCGACCCGGAAACCGACCTCGCGGTGTTGAAAATCGACCTGAAAAACCTCCCGGCGATCACCGTCGGCCGCTCCGACAGCATTCGCATCGGCGACGTCGCGCTGGCCATCGGCAACCCGTTCGGCGTCGGCCAGACCGTGACCATGGGCATCATCAGCGCCACCGGGCGTAATCAGTTGGGCCTGAACAATTACGAAGACTTCATCCAGACCGACGCGGCGATCAACCCGGGCAACTCCGGCGGTGCGCTGGTCGATGCCAATGGCAACCTCACCGGCATCAACACGGCGATCTTCTCCAAGTCCGGCGGCTCGCAAGGCATCGGATTTGCGATTCCGGTGAAACTGGCGATGGAAGTCATGAAGTCGATCATCGAGCACGGTCAGGTGATCCGTGGCTGGCTGGGCATCGAAGTGCAACCGCTGACCCAGGAACTGGCCGAGTCGTTTGGCTTGTCCGGACGTCCGGGAATTGTCGTCGCGGGGATTTTCCGTGACGGCCCGGCGCAGAAAGCCGGCTTGCAGCTGGGCGATGTGATTCTGAGTATCGATGGCGAACCGGCCGGCGATGGTCGCCGTTCGATGAACCAGGTGGCGCGAATCAAACCGACTGACAAGGTGACGATCCAGGTCATGCGCAACGGCAAGGAGCTGAAGCTGAGCGCTGAAATCGGCCTGCGTCCACCGCCGGCACCAGTGAAAGAAAAAGAAGAGTAAAAATGTTTTCGCGCCATCGGCGCGAATAACAGACATTCTCAACGGGCATGTTATATTGTTTCGATTCTGACAATTGGAACAACATAACATGTCGTCTCGAAAAAAGGCTTCGCTGCTGGGCCTGACCCTGGGTTTGCTCTGCGATCCCGCCTTCGCCGATGAACCGCAGCCCGTTGAGCTGGAAGCCATCAGCGTCACCTCCGACTATGAATCTCCTACCGGCCCGGTCAGCGGCTATCGCGCGACTCGCTCCGCCAGTGCAACCAAAACCGACACGGCAATTCGCGATATCCCGCAAGCCATCAGCGTGGTCCCGGCCAGCGTGCTTTCGGATCTGGGCAGCGCCAGCGTTGAACGCGCGCTGGATTTCGCTGGCGGGGTATCGAAACAGAACAACTTCGGCGGCCTGACCCTGTACGAATACAGCGTGCGCGGCTTCACCACGTCCGAGTTCTACAAGGATGGCTTCAGCGCGAATCGCGGCTACCCGAGCACGCCGGATGCGGCCAACATCGAACGCATCGAAGTGCTCAAAGGCCCGGCCGCCAGCCTCTACGGTCGAGGCGATCCCGGCGGCACGGTGAACATCGTCACCAAGAAACCCCAGCCGCAAGCGTTCACCACTCTACAAACCAGCGCCGGTAGTTGGGACCGCTATCGCACCGCGCTGGACGTCAATACGCCCCTCGATGAACAGGGCGACGTACTCTCGCGCATCAATCTCGCCGTCGAGGACAACCACAGCTTTCGCGATCACGTCGACAGCCAGCGGGTCTTCGCCGCGCCCTCGATCAGTTGGCAGTTGAACCCGGACACCTCGCTGCTGGTGGAAAGCGAAATCGTTCGTCACAACTCGACGTTCGATCGCGGCGTGGTGGCGCCAAACAATAAATGGAGCGGCGTATCGCGTTCGACGTTCCTGGGCGAACCCAACGACGGCAACATCGACAACCACAACAACCTGCTTCAGGCCACGCTTGAGCACCATCTGAACGACAATTGGAAATTGCGTCTGGCCAGCCACTACAAAGAAGGCAAGCTCTGGGGCGACGCCACGGAACAACGCGCGCTGAACGCCGACGGCCACACGGTCAACCGCCGCTTGCGCGAACGCGATACGAATTGGCACGACAGCATCACCCAACTGGAACTGCGCGGTCTGTTCGATCTCGGCCCGTGGCAGCATGAATTGCTGGTGGGCACCGAGTACGAGAATTACCGCAAGGACGAACGCGTCACCACCGTCGCCGGCGGCCCTTACGCCATCGACATCTATAAGCCGGTCTACGGCCAGCCAAAACCCAACGGTGCGCGCTCGGGCACTGACTTCTTCGAACACGTCGAAAGCCATGCGTTGAACCTGCAGGACCAGATCATCTTCACCGACAAGCTGCGCGGCATGCTCGGTGCGCGCTTCGAACACTTCGATCAGCGCATCGACGACCACAGCCGTAACGCCAAGAGCCAGCAGCGCCACGACGCGCTGACCCAACGCGCCGGCCTGCTCTATCAACTCACGCCGAACACTGGCCTGTTCGCCAACGCCTCGACCTCGTTCAAACCGAACAACGGCCTGGATGCTTCGGGCAAATCCTTCGATCCGGAAGAAGGCGTCGGTTACGAAGTGGGGATCAAGAACGAACTGTTCGATGAGCGCGTGAGCAGCACCCTCGCCTTCTTCCACATCGACAAGGAAAACGTCCTCGCCCTCGATCCGGGCACCGACACCAGCCGCGCCATGGGCAAGGCGCGAAGCCGGGGTTTCGATTGGCAATTGAGCGGCCAGGTGACCGACGCGGTGCGGGTCATCGGCGCCTTCGCCTACATCGACGCCGAGGTGACCAAGGGTGACGCGACCATTCCCGCCGGCAGCCGCATCCTCGGCGTGGCCAAACGCAGCGGCAGTCTGCTGGGTGTGTATGAATTTCAGGATGGCCATCTGCGCGGTTCAGACGTCGGCGCAGCGTTCACTTACGTCGGCGACCGTTCGGGCGAGTCAGGCAGCGACTTCGAATTGCCGGCCTACCAGACCGTCGACCTGCTTGCGCACTACAAGGCCAGCGACAACGTCACGGTCGGCCTGAACCTGAACAACATCTTCGACGAGAAATACTACGAGCGCTCCTACAGCAACTACTGGGTCAACCCCGGCGAACCGCGCAATTTCACCGTCAGCCTGACACTCAACCTGTAAAAGGACGTCACCATGCACTACGGCAAATCCCTTCTGTTCATCGCTGCGCTGTTCGCAGGCCAGGTTTCGGCCCACGGCCTGTGGACAGAGGAACGGCGCGGCAATATCGAAGTGATCTACGGCCACGGCGCCGAAGACAACGCCTTCAAGGCGCAGAAAATCAGCGGTGCCTGGGCTTATGACGCGGGCGGCAAGATGATCCCGGTCAGCGTCGAGCGCCTGGCTGATCATGCACGGCTGAAACCGTTGAAGCCGCCGGCAGTGATGGCCGTAGCGCTGAACAATGGCATGTGGTCGCAGACGGCGGACAAGAAGTGGATCAACGAAGGACGCAGCAAAGTGCCCGGCGCCACCCAGGCCACACAAACGTTCAAGTACAGCCTTGCGATTTATCGACCGGGGGCAAAGTTGCTGAAGCTGGATCAAATCAAACTGCTGATCCTGCCGGAGGTCGATCCGCTGACGGTAGGGCCGGGCAAATCGTTGCCGGTGCGGGTGTTGCTCGATGGCAAACCGGCGGTGGGGGTGAAGTTGTACGGCGACTATCGCAACGCGCCGAATACGCTGAGCACCGAGACCGATAAGGATGGGCGTGCGCAGGTGCTGGTGAGGAATGAGGGATTGAATGTGATTGCGGCGCAGGTTGAAGTGCCGGTGAAGGACAGTGTGGATGTGGATAGTCGAGGATTGTTTACCTCACTGACTTTCTTGGGCGAGCCGCATCACGAATAAACACAATGAGCAAATGTGGGAGCGAGCCTGCTCGCGAATGGGTACAACATTCAGCACTGGCATTGAATGAAAGACCGCGTTCGCGAGCAGGCTCGCTCCCACAGGTTCAGCGTCGCTCAGAGGTTCTCAAGTCCATCGATGATTGCCTGATTCTGCTCCGTCGCACTAATCGAAATCCTGATCAACTGTGCGATGCCCTGCGATTAAAAGTGACGGCCACCTTCTCTCGTACAAGCAGGTCATTGGACCGGCCTGCATGCAATGCAGAAGCGCCCTTCCCAATTACGACTTTCCGCTATATGAACAATAATGAAAAAATATAAAAACCTGTCAACTCTGACAGTTGCTGATTACCACCCAACACTTCACTTTATAACTATCTCCCCCACAAAACCCAGGGAAAGAACCATGACAAAAACAACCCCAACCACCACAACTGCAGAAAACGACAAACTCGCTGAGTCAAGGGGCCATATTAAAGTCGAGTTTGGCCAGGATTCACCAGTTACCCTGAACTCCGTCCACTTAGGCCCCTTACCAGAGGGCGCTGGCATAATGCGGGGATCAGAACTCGAAAACGTTGAATCCAAAGATTTCATTCAACTCACTTACCCACGCAACCCAATGATAGGTAGCCCGCAAAACTATACCTACCCAAATGATTTTGAAAACATGGTCGCGGAGTGGACATACTACAAGGACGAAAAATACCATACTGCAAAATCAGGAAACCTGAAGATCACCATCGAGACTCTGGGCGAAACTGCTAAAGGCGAATATTCATTCAAAACCGAGAACGACATACAGATATCGGGAGACTTTGATTTGAGACCCCGAACTTTGAGTTAAACCATGCCAAAAGAATAAACTCCTGCTCTTGCGCAATACTCGCAAGAGCAGGAAGTCCGAAATCAATAGAGGGCGTCCGAAGTATTACAACCCTCGCAGGCCATCGATCAACGCCTGATTCTGCTCCGGCGCGCCAATCGAAATCCGCAGGAACTGCGCAATCCGCTCCTGTTTGAAGTGCCGTACGATCACGCCCTGCTCGCGCAGTTTCGCAGCCAGCCCCGCCGCATCATGCTGCGGGTGCCGGGCGAAGATGAAGTTGGCCGCCGACGGCAAGATTTCAAAGCCCTTGGCCTGCAATTGCGCAACGACCCAATCGCGACTCTCGATCACCTGACGACAGGTCTCGTCGAAATATTCGCGATCTTCAAACGCCGCCGCCGCACCGACAATCGCCAGACGATCCAGCGGATAGGAGTTGAAGCTGTTCTTGATGCGCTCCAGCGCCTCGATCAGATCCGGATGCCCTACCGCCAGACCGACACGCAGACCGGCCAGCGAGCGGGACTTGGACAATGTCTGTGTCACCAGCAGGTTCGGATAGCGGTCCACCAGACTGATCGCGGTTTCGCCGCCGAAGTCGATGTAGGCCTCGTCCACCACGACCACCGAATCCGGACTGGCCTTGAGGATTTGCTCGACGGCGTCCAGCGCCAGCAGGCAGCCGGTCGGGGCGTTCGGGTTGGGGAAAATGATCCCGCCGTTCGGCTTGGCGTAGTCCGCCGGGTTGATCTGGAATTGCGCATCCAGCGGCACCGCGTCGAACTCAATTCCATAGAGCCCACAATAGACCGGATAGAAGCTGTAGCTGATATCCGGGAAGAGCAGCGGCTGATCGTGTTGCAGCAGACCGTGGAAAATGTGCGCGAGCACTTCGTCCGAACCGTTGCCGAGGAACACCTGACTGGTTTGCACGCCGTAGTATTCGGCCACGGCGTTTTTCAGCAGATCACTGTTCGGGTCCGGGTACAGGCGCAGGTTGTCGTTGAGCTCGGCTTGCATCGCCGCCAGCGCTTTCGGCGACGGGCCGTAGGGGTTTTCGTTGGTGTTGAGCTTGACCAGTCTGGTCAGCTTCGGCTGTTCGCCCGGTACGTACGGCACCAGATCCTTGACGAACGGGCTCCAGAATTTACTCATGCTCATTCCCCCTGCTCTTTCAGAAAGTCTTCATCTTTGATGCGGTATTCGGCGCTACGCGCGTGGGCGCTAAGCGATTCGCCACGGGCCAGTACCGATGCAGTCTTGCCCAGTTCCGAAGCACCGGCTTCGGAGCAGAAGATGATCGAAGAACGTTTCTGGAAATCGTAGACACCCAGCGGCGAGGAGAAACGCGCAGTGCCCGAAGTCGGCAAGACGTGGTTCGGGCCGGCGCAGTAGTCGCCCAGCGCTTCGGAGGTGTGGCGGCCCATGAAGATCGCGCCAGCGTGACGGATCTGCGGCAGCCAGGCTTGCGGATCAGCGACCGACAACTCCAGGTGTTCCGGCGCGATGCGGTTGGCGACTTCGATGGCCTGGGCCATGTCGCTCACCTGGATCAGCGCGCCACGGCCATTGATCGAGGTCTCGATGATGGTTGCGCGGTCCATGGTCGGCAGCAGTTTGTCGATGCTCGCGGCGACCTTGTCGAGGAACTCGGCGTCGGGGCTGACCAGAATCGCTTGCGCGTCTTCATCGTGCTCGGCTTGGGAGAACAGGTCCATGGCGATCCAGTCCGGATCGGTCTGGCCATCGCAGACCACAAGGATTTCCGAAGGGCCGGCGATCATGTCGATGCCGACTTGGCCGAACACATGACGCTTGGCGGTGGCGACGTAGATGTTGCCCGGGCCGACGACTTTGTCGACACGCGGCACGCTTTCAGTGCCGTACGCCAGCGCAGCAACCGCTTGCGCACCGCCGATGGTGAACACCCGGTCGACACCGGCGATGCAGGCAGCGGCCAGCACCAGTTCGTTGAGCTCACCGCGCGGGGTCGGCACGACCATGACCACTTCGGTCACGCCGGCAACCTTGGCCGGAATCGCATTCATCAACACCGACGACGGATACGACGCTTTGCCACCCGGCACATACAGGCCGGCACGATCCAGCGGCGTGACTTTCTGGCCGAGCACCGTGCCGTCGGCTTCGGTGTAGCTCCAGGAATCCTGCTTCTGCTTTTCGTGATAGCTGCGCACCCGGGCGGCGGCTTTTTCCAGTGCTTCGCGCTGCGGCACCGTAATGCGGGTCAGGGCCAGTTCGAGGCGCTCGCGCGGCAGGATCAGGTCGGCCATCGAGGCGACTTCGAGGCCGTCGAACTTCTGGGTGAACTCGACCAGCGCCGCGTCACCGCGTTCGCGCACAGCCTTGATGATATCCAGCACGCGCTGATTGACCGAGTCGTCAGACACACTTTCCCAGCTCAGCAGATGATCCAGATGATGCGCGAAATCCGGATCAGCAGCGTTGAGTCGGCGAATTGCAGTGGTTGCGGTCATAGCGAGAGCCTCATAGGAATGGCAAATAACTCAGGCGCCCGAAACTAGCATTCGATCCGCTTGGGCACCTGAGAATTCTGGCTATGAGGCGGATAGACGGCGCGGCCTTGGGCCACGCAGGTAGATCAGCCGCGGTGTCGCGATTCCACTGCGTTGCGCAGGGTGTCGATCAACGCCTGGATTCGGGCGTGCTGCATTTTCATTGAAGCCTTGTTGACCACCAGGCGCGAGCTGATCGTGGCGATCAGTTCCTGTGGCTCCAGGCCGTTGGCGCGCAGGGTGTTGCCGGTGTCGACCACGTCGATGATCTTGTCGGCCAGACCGATCAGCGGCGCCAGTTCCATCGAGCCGTACAGTTTGATGATGTCGACCTGACGGCCCTGCTCGGCGTAGTAACGCTTGGCAACATTGACGAACTTGGTCGCCACGCGCAGACGGCCCTTGGGCTCGGCCGCGCCGATCTTGCCGGCGGTCATCAGCTTGCACTGCGCGATCTGCAGATCCAGCGGCTCGTACAGGCCCTGGCCGCTGTATTCCATCAGCACGTCCTTACCGGCGACGCCGAGGTCGGCCGCGCCATGCTCGACATAGGTCGGCACGTCGGTGGCGCGCACGATCAGCAGACGCACGTCGTCCTGGGTCGTGGGGATGATCAGCTTGCGGCTCTTGTCCGGATTCTCGGTCGGCACGATGCCCGCTTCAGCGAGAAGCGGCAGAGTGTCGTCAAGGATGCGGCCCTTGGACAGTGCGATGGTCAACATGGGAAACGTCAGTCCTTATCAAGGTACTCATGCCCGGTCGCAATCGGCGCCGGACACACATCGAGGGTGCGCACACCCTCGACTCGAAACGAATTCAGTGGACACGTCCGTGTGTCCCGATGCAGCGATCAGCCCGGAACGCGACGGATCTTGGCACCCAGCATTTGCAGTTTTTCTTCGATGCACTCGTAACCACGGTCTATGTGGTAGATGCGGTCGATCAGCGTGTCGCCTTCGGCCATCAGTGCCGAGATCACCAGACTGGCCGAAGCCCGCAGGTCGGTGGCCATCACAGGCGCGCCCTTGAGGATTTCGGTACCGGTGACGATCGCGGTGTTGCCTTCGACCTGGATCTTGGCGCCCATGCGGTGCAGTTCGTACACGTGCATGAAGCGGTTTTCGAAGATCGTCTCGATCACCGCACCGGTGCCTTCGGCAATGGCGTTGAGCGAGATGAACTGTGCCTGCATGTCGGTCGGGAACGCCGGGTACGGCGCGGTGCGCACGTTGACCGCTTTCGGGCGCTTGCCGTGCATGTTCAGCTCGATCCAGTCTTCACCGCAGGTGATTTCCGCGCCGGCTTCACGCAGCTTTTCCAGCACCGCTTCGAGGATGGTCGGATCGGTGTCCTTGACCTTGACGCGGCCACCGGTGACGGCTGCAGCAACCAGGTAGGTGCCTGTTTCGATACGGTCAGGCATGACCTTGTAGAAAGCCGAACCCAGACGCTCGACGCCATCGATGGTGATGGTGTCGGTGCCGGCGCCGGAAACCTTGGCGCCCATGGCGTTGAGGAAATTCGCCAGGTCAACCACTTCAGGCTCGCGGGCGGCGTTCTGCAACACGCTCCGACCTTTGGCCAGTGCTGCGGCCATCATGATGTTTTCGGTACCGGTCACGCTGACGGTGTCGAAGAAGAAGTGCGCGCCGCGTAGGCCACCTTCAGGCGCCTTGGCCTTGATGTAGCCGCCTTCGACGTCGATGACCGCGCCCATGGCTTCCAGGCCACGGATGTGCAGGTCGACCGGACGCGAGCCGATGGCGCAACCGCCAGGCAGTGCGACTTCGGCTTCACCGAAACGCGCGACCATCGGGCCCAGTACGAGGATCGACGCACGCATGGTTTTCACCAGCTCGTACGGCGCGATCAGAGTCTTGATGGTGCGCGGGTCGATTTCGACGCTGAGCTTCTCGTCGATCACAGGCTCGATGCCCATGCGCCCGAACAGCTCGATCATGGTGGTGATGTCGTGCAGGTGCGGCAGGTTGCCAACGGTCACCGGGCCATCGCACAGCAGCGTGGCAGCCAGGATCGGCAGGGCAGAGTTCTTCGCCCCGGAAATGCGGATCTCGCCATCAAGACGAGCGCCACCGGTAATAATCAATTTATCCATTAGTATCTCGACGCCCTAGGGCTCAGGTGCGCTCGGCCCAGGCCGCGCTGCGGAAAAATTTCATAGTGACCGCATGGATGCTGCCATCGGTGATCCATGGGTTCAAATGGGCATAGATCTGCTGCTGACGCTTCACCGGGCTCAACGCCGCCAGTTCATCGCTAATCACGTTCAGCTGGAAGTTGCAGCCTTCGCCTTCAACTTCTACCAGCGTTCCTGGCAGCTTTCCTTCAAGGAAGCTCTTCACTTCTACGGCCTGCATGCTCAACCTCAATCGGCGCCCTGTGCGCACGGGTCGGACATCATACAAAAAAGCCCCGCGCCTGCGAACCCCGCTGCGCAGGACTCTGACGGGGGGCTTCTCTATTGATGCGGGTTCAGGGTTGCGCCAACAGCTCAGTCAGTTCGCTGACCTGAGCAATTTCACGCATGTCTTCGGGCATCCCGCGGATGCTGACCGCCTTGCCGGCGGCCTTGGCATCGCGAATGAAGCACAGCAGCAGCGACAGACCGACGCTGCTGGACTTCTCCACCGCCGAGCAATCGATCACCAATGCCGGGGCATTGCACGACTTGATCAGCGCCCTGCCCTGCTCGCGCAGGTCAGGGGCGGTGCGATAATCCAGCACGCCGCTGAGCTGCAGCTCACTGGCTTCGTCCAGACGAATGGCCGACTCGGTCATTGGGCTGGCTTCTCGTTCTGCTCGGCCGACTGCTTGGCCTTGGCGACTTCACCGGCCCAGCCGTTGATGGTCTTGTCCAGGTCGTTGCCGTTGCGCTGCATCGCGTCGGCGAACTGGTCACGGAACAGTTTGCCGATGTTGATGCCGTTGATGATCACGTTACGCAGTTTCCACTCGCCGTTGATCTTCTCGAGGGTGTACGACACCGGATAAATCGCGCCGTTGTTGCCCTTGACGGTCATGCCGACGCTGGTGCGATCGCCCGACTCATCCTTGGGTGCATCGACGGTGATGCCCTGGTTGTTGTACTCGAGCAAGGCGTTGCCGTAGAACTGGAACAGGCCGCGCTTGAAGTTTTCCTCGAAGGTCTTCATCTGCGCCGGGGTTGCCTTGCGCGAATACTTGACCGTCATGATGCTCTTGGAAATGCCCTCGGCATCCACGACCGGCCCGACGATGGTGTTCAACGCGGTGTAGAAGTCCTGCGGATCCCGCTTGTACTTCTCTTTATTGGCCGACAGATCGGCGAGCATCCGGTTCGTGGTGTCCTGAACCAGATCGTGCGCCGATTGTGCCGCCACGGCGTTAGCCACCAGCGGCAGTGCCGCAAGCAACACCAACAGGCCACGTCGCAAGGTAGAGATCATTCAAATGCTCCTCATTTGGCGTCTTTGCTAACGGTATTGAGCAGGAATTTACCGATCAGGTCTTCCAGTACCAGAGACGACTGGGTGTCGTGGATGGTTCCACCATCCTTGAGCGGAGTGTCTTCCCCGCCCACGCTGATACCGATGTACTTCTCGCCCAGCAGACCCGCAGTCAGGATAGATGCTGTGGAGTCGGTCGGCAGATTGTCGACGCTTTTATCCACTTGCAGGGTCACCCGACCGGTGAAGCTGTCGCGGTCCAGATCGATCGCGGTGACCTTGCCGATGGTCACACCCGCCATGGTCACTTTGGCTCTGACCGTCAGACCGGCGATATTGTCGAAATAGGCGTAAAGCTTGTAGGTATCGGTGGTCGAAGTCGGAGACAGGCCACTGACCCGCAGGGCCAGCAGCAACAAGGCCAGGATCCCTGCCAGCAGGAACAGGCCGACACCGATTTCCAGGGTGCGGTTTTGCATCAGAAATCTCCAAACATCAAAGCGGTCAGAATAAAGTCCAGGCCGAGTACTGCCAGCGAGGCGTAAACCACGGTCTTGGTGGTGGCACGACTGATCCCCTCGGAAGTGGGTTCGCAGTCATAGCCTTGAAATACGGCGATCCAGGTGACGACAAAAGCGAATACTGCACTTTTGATGATGCCGTTGAGCACATCGTCACCGAAGCTCACGCTGTTCTGCATGTTCGACCAGTAGGAACCTTCGTAGACGCCCAGCCAGTCGACGGCGACCCACGAACCGCCCCAGATGCCGACCACGCTGAAGATCATCGCCAGCACCGGCAGGGAAATGAAGCCGGCCCACAGACGCGGAGCAATGATGTACTTGAGCGGGTCGACCCCGATCATTTCCAGGCTGGACAACTGCTCGGTGGATTTCATGTTGCCGATTTCCGCCGTCAGCGCCGAACCGGCACGACCGGCGAACAACAGCGCGGTCACCACCGGCCCCAGTTCACGCAGCAGGGTCAGCGCCACCATCTGCCCGACAGCCTGCTCCGAGCCGTAGCTCGACAGGATGTTGAAGCCCTGCAGCGCCAGCACCATGCCGATGAAAATCCCGGACACCACGATGATCACCAGCGACATCACACCGACGGAGTGCAGCTGCTTGACCAGCAGGCCAAAACCGCCACCGATGCCACCACGACCCAGCAAGGCATGAAACAGGAACAGGGTCGAACGCCCGAACACTGCGACGCTGTCGATTCCGGCGAGGCCGAAGCGACGTACACGCTCCATTAATGTAATTCTGCGCATCAGCGGCGCTTCCCCAGAAGATCTGCGCGGTAATCCGGCGCTGGAAAGTGATACGGCACCGGGCCGTCGGGTTCACCGGTCATGAACTGGCGGATACGCGGATCGTCCGAGTTCATCAGTTCGTCCGGCGTGCCCTGCCCCAATACCTGCCCATCACCGACCACATAGATGTAGTCGGCGATGCTCGCGGTTTCGGCGAGATCGTGGGACACCACGATGCTGGTGATCCCCAGGGCATCGTTGAGCAGACGGATCAGGCGAACCAGAACGCCCATGGCGATCGGATCCTGGCCGACGAACGGTTCGTCGTACATGAGAATCTGCGGATCGAGGGCAATGGCCCGGGCCAGGGCAACGCGGCGCTTCATGCCGCCGGACAGCTCGTCGGGCATCAGTTCGATCGCCCCGCGCAGTCCCACCGCCTGCAATTTGAGCAGCACGATGTCGCGGATCATCTCGTCCGGCAGGTCGGTATGAACACGCAGCGGGAAGGCGACGTTCTCGAACACATCGAGATCGGTGAACAGCGCACCGCTCTGAAACAGCACGCCCATGTGCTTGCGCGCATCGAACAGATCGCTGCGCGACAGCTTCGGCAGGTTCTGGCCGTTGACCCAGACCTCGCCTTTGGATGGCCGCAACTGCGCGCCCATCAGGCGCAGCAGCGTGGTCTTGCCACACCCGGAAGGCCCCATGATGCCGGTGACCTTGCCGCGCGGGATGCGGATATCGACGTTATTGAAAATGCTCCGCGCACCGCGCTTGAAGGAGACTCCCTTCAGCTCGACCGCGTAGGCGTTATCGGCACTCATCTAAACTCCTTGCGATGCAGCCTCTCACTCGGACGCCTGGCTTCCTGGAAGAAAGCCCCTACATCCCGGGCAGGCCGAACTGGCGGCGAACTATATCACTGCAAAGGGCAAGCGCCCAAGGCCTGCACCGGCCCGCATTCGGCGAGTTGAAGGGCTTCAGGCCTTATTTACAGAGTTTTGGTAACGAGGAATGACAAAGCACGACGAACTTGCGTGAGGCTTTTCAACATAACCGCTATAATCGCCGCCTTTTCATCGGGCTATACGATTTCTGACATGAGCCAAACCAGCGACCTGATTCAATCGGCACAACGCACCATCCGCCTCGAAGTGGAAGCCGTACAAGGCTTGTTGCCCCATATCGACGCCGATTTCGTACGCGCTTGCGAGATGATTCTGGCCAGCAAGGGCCGTGTTGTCGTAGTCGGTATGGGCAAGTCCGGGCACATCGGCAACAAGATTGCCGCGACCCTGGCCAGCACCGGCACCCCGGCGTTTTTCGTGCACCCGGCCGAGGCCAGCCACGGCGACATGGGCATGATCACTCGCGATGACGTGATTCTGGCCCTGTCGAACTCCGGCTCCACTAACGAAATCGTCACCCTGCTGCCACTGATCAAGCGCCTGGGCATCCAGCTGATCAGCGTCACCGGCAACCCGCAATCGCCGCTTGCCAAGGCTGCCGAGGTCAATCTCAACGTTCACGTCGAACACGAAGCCTGCCCGCTGAACCTCGCACCGACCTCCTCGACCACCGCTGCGCTGGTCATGGGCGACGCCCTGGCCGTGGCGCTGCTGGAAGCGCGCGGCTTCACTGCCGAAGATTTCGCCTTTTCCCACCCGGGCGGCGCACTGGGCCGACGCCTGCTGCTGAAAGTGGAAAATGTCATGCACGCCGGTCAGGAACTGCCGCAGGTACAGCGCGGCACCCTGCTCAAGGACGCGCTGATGGAAATGACCCGCAAGGGTCTGGGCATGACCGTCATTCTTGAAACGGACGGCAAACTGGCCGGGATCTTCACTGACGGCGACCTGCGCCGCACCCTGGATCGCAGCATTGATATCCATAGCGCCACCATCGACCAGGTAATGACCGTGCACGGCAAGACCGCCCGCGCCGAGATGCTCGCGGCCGAAGCCCTGAAAATCATGGAAGACCACCGAATCAACGCGCTGGTTGTCGTAGATGAAGAGGATCGCCCGATCGGCGCCTTCAACCTCTCCGATCTGCTGCGCGCAGGAGTGATGTAAATGAGCACCGATCTGCTGCAACGCGGCAAAGCCATCAAACTGGCGGTTTTCGACGTCGACGGTGTCCTCACCGACGGTCGCCTGTACTTCCTTGAAGACGGCAGCGAGTTCAAGACTTTCAATACACTCGATGGCCAGGGCATCAAGATGCTGATGAATGCTGGTGTACAGACCGCCATCATCAGTGGTCGCAAGACCCCGGTGGTCGAACGCCGGGCAAAAAACCTGGGGATCCCGCACCTGTTTCAGGGCCGCGAAGACAAACTGGTCGTGCTCGACGGTCTTCTGGAGCAACTGGGCCTAAGCTATGAGCAAGTGGCTTACCTCGGTGACGACCTGCCGGACCTGCCGGTGATCCGCCGTGTAGGGCTGGGCATGGCCGTGGCCAACGCCGCCCCCTTTGTGCGCGAGCACGCCCATGGCGTCACCCAGGCCCGTGGCGGCGAAGGTGCCGCCCGCGAATTCTGCGAACTGATCCTGCGCGCACAAGGCAGCCTCGACGCCGCCAACAACGCGTACCTGTGAGTCCAACCATGTTTAGCAAAAAGTTTCGCAACATCCTGCTGTTCGGTTGCATCGCAGCGATATTCGGTGCGGTCGGCTACTGGAACATCAGCCCGGAACGCTTCCTCGACAAACCGCCGGTTTCGGCAGAGGAAAGCCCGATCGACTGGTATGCGACCAATACCCACACGATCCAGTACCTCGAAGACGGCAAAGTGCAGTACGAAATGACGTCCGACAAGGCTGAGCACGTCAAGGCGACCGACATTACACTGGTCACCAAGCCTGATCTGAACATGTTCCGTGGCACCGATTTCCCATGGCACGTGACCAGTGAACGCGGTGAAGTGAACTCCGGTGGCACCGAGGTCGAGCTGATCGACTCGGTACGCGTCAAGCGCACCGACGAAAAGAACCGCGACACCCTGATCACCTCCACTCGCATGACGGTGTTCCCGCAGCAGCAATATGCGCAGACCCAGCAACCCGTTAGAATCGACGGCGCTGGCGGTGTATCGACTGGCGTAGGAATGAAAGCGTATTTGAAGGAAAGCAGGATACACCTGCTATCGAACGTAAGAGGACAGTATGAGGCTCGTTAAAACCCTCCCTATTTTGCTCAGTCTGGGCGCAGCACTGGGAAGCGTGAGCGCCTGGGCTCTGCCGAACGATCAAGAGCAGCCAATCCGTATTCAGGCCGACGATGCCCAGCTGGACGACAAGAACGGCGTTGCTACCTATAAAGGTGACGTGATCATCACTCAGGGTTCGATGATCGTCAAAGGCAATACCGTGACCATCACCCGCACCCAGACCGGCGATATCGACGTCGTGACCTCGGTGGGCAACCTTGCCTACTTCGAGCAGTTGCAGACGGCGGGCGACACCAAGCCTGTACAGGGCTGGGGCGTGACCATTCAGTACCACGCCGCGCAGAACCGCGTTGTGCTGATCGACAAGGCGAAAGTCGTCGACAAGGACAACAACACCACTCAGGGCGAGAAAATCGTCTATGACACGGTGAAAAAGCTGGCCAGCGCTGGTCGTGCCACCGGCAACAAGGTCACCGAAGCGCGTCCGCGCATTGACATGGTGATCCAGCCGAAGAAGAAAACCGACGAGAAAACCCAGTAATGGCAACTCTGAAAGCTCAGCACCTGGCCAAGGCCTATAAAAGCCGCCAAGTCGTGCGCGACGTCAGCCTGTCGATCGACAGCGGTCAGATCGTCGGCCTGCTCGGCCCGAATGGCGCCGGCAAGACCACCTGCTTCTACATGATCGTCGGTCTGGTCCAGGCCGATCAGGGTCGCGTACTGATCGACGATCTGGACGTCAGCCACCAGCCGATGCACGGTCGCGCCAAGGCCGGTATCGGCTATCTGCCGCAAGAAGCGTCGATCTTCCGCAAACTGTCGGTAGCCGACAACATCATGGCCATCCTTGAGACCCGTCAGGAGCTCGACAAGGCCGGTCGTCGCAAGGAGTTGGAAAGCCTGCTGCAGGAATTCCACATCAGCCACATCCGCGACAACCTCGGCATGAGCCTGTCCGGTGGTGAGCGCCGCCGGGTGGAAATCGCCCGTGCACTGGCCACGGCACCGAAATTCATCCTGCTCGACGAACCGTTCGCCGGTGTCGACCCGATCTCTGTCGGCGACATCAAGCAGATCATCCACCACCTCAAGGCCAAGGGCATCGGTGTACTGATCACCGACCACAACGTCCGTGAGACGCTGGATATCTGCGAAACCGCCTACATCGTCAACGATGGCCAGTTGATCGCCGAAGGCGACTCCGCGACCATCCTCGCCAACGATCTGGTGAAGGAAGTCTACCTGGGCCACGAGTTCCGCCTGTAAGCTCGACGGTATTCGACCAGCCGTCCGGGTGCTGTAACGTTGAAGCGCTTTTTTATACGCTTTTATTGTTACAGCGCTCTAGGCAAACACGACAGTTTCAGGCATATAATTTGCTTAAGTTTGGCGCTCCGGCGCCCTGTAGTGGATGGCGCATAGCGCCGGCGAATAAGGTGTTAAGCCCCTGCCATGAAACCATCGCTAGTCTTGAGAATGGGCCAGCAGCTGACGATGACACCGCAGCTGCAACAGGCCATCCGCCTGCTCCAATTGTCTACCCTGGATCTGCAACAGGAAATCCAGGAGGCTCTGGAATCCAATCCGATGCTCGAACGCCAGGAAGACGGCGACGACTTCGACAACTCCGATCCCATGGCCGACAACGCCGAACAGAAGCCCAACACCGAGATCCAGGAGCCTTCTTATCAGGAGACCGCGCCGACAGTCGACAACCTCGAAGACGGCGAATGGAACGAGCGAATCCCCAACGAACTGCCCGTTGACACCGCCTGGGAAGACGTCTACCAGACCAGCGCCAGCAGCCTGCCGAGCAGCGACGATGACGAGTGGGACTTCACCACCCGCACCTCCGCCGGCGAGAGCCTGCAAAGCCACCTGCTGTGGCAGTTGAACCTCGCACCGATGTCCGACACCGATCGCCTGATCGCCGTCACCCTGATCGATTGCATCAACAATCAGGGCTACCTGGACGAAACCCTCGAAGAAATTCTCGAAGCCTTCGATCCCGAGCTCGACATCGAGCTGGACGAGATCGAAGCCGTCCTGCACCGCATCCAGCAATTCGAGCCGGCAGGCATCGGCGCACGCAACCTGGGCGAATGCCTGCTGCTGCAATTGCGCCAGCTGTCGGCCAAGACCCCTTGGCTGGCCGAGGCCAAACGTCTGGTCACCGATTACATTGACCTGCTCGGCAGCCGCGACTACAGCCAGCTGATGCGGCGCATGAAGCTCAAGGAAGATGAACTGCGCCAGGTCATCGAACTGGTGCAGAGCCTCAATCCGCGCCCAGGCTCGCAGATCGAATCCACCGAAGCCGAGTACGTGGTGCCTGACGTCATCGTGCGCAAGGACAACGAGCGCTGGCTGGTCGAGCTGAACCAGGAATCGGTACCGCGCCTGCGGGTCAACGCCCAATACGCCGGTTTCGTGCGCCGTGCCGACACCAGCGCCGACAATACCTTCATGCGCAATCAGTTGCAGGAAGCTCGCTGGTTCATCAAGAGCCTGCAGAGCCGCAACGAAACCCTGATGAAAGTAGCCACCCAGATCGTCGAGCATCAGCGCGGCTTTCTGGAGTACGGCGACGAAGCCATGAAGCCGCTGGTCCTGCACGACATTGCAGAGGCGGTTGGCATGCACGAGTCGACGATTTCCCGGGTGACCACGCAGAAATTCATGCATACCCCACGGGGCATATATGAACTGAAATACTTTTTCTCCAGCCATGTGAGCACCTCAGAAGGCGGTGAATGCTCGTCCACGGCGATCCGCGCGATCATCAAGAAACTGGTTGCCGCGGAAAATCAGAAAAAGCCGTTGAGTGACAGCAAGATCGCTGGTTTACTGGAGGCACAAGGCATTCAGGTGGCTCGCCGCACCGTCGCCAAGTACCGCGAATCCCTCGGGATCGCGCCTTCGAGCGAACGCAAGCGGTTGATGTAAGCCACGTTACAGCGTTCCAGTGGCAGGCTTTTCGGCCTGCCGCTTTATGCACTGGCAACGAAGGAGAAGCTGTATGCAAGTCAACATCAGTGGACACCAACTGGAAGTGACCCAACCTCTGCGTTCCTACATCGAGGAAAAACTCCAACGACTGGAGCGACATTTCGACAAGATCACCAACGTGCAGGTCACGATGTGCGTCGAAAAGCTGAAGCAGAAGATCGAAGCCACCTTGCATATCCCCGGCAGCGAAGTGGTCGCCAACGCAGAAGATACCGACATGTATGCTGCGATCGACTCACTCACCGACAAGCTGGATCGCCAACTCAAAAAGCATAAGGAAAAGACCCAGAGCCTCCTCCAGGGCGCAACCGGTCGTTAACCCCCCTATCCCATGATCCGACTTGAAACCATCCTGACCCCCGGCCGTTCCCAGGTGAACGCGCCGGGCGGCAGCAAGAAAAAAGCCCTCGAACAGATTGCCAACCTGATCCACCGCGAAGTGCCGGATCTGGCGATGCAGGATGTCTTCGAGGCGCTGATCGCCCGTGAGAAACTCGGCTCCACCGGTTTCGGCAACGGCATCGCCATTCCCCACTGCCGCCTCAAGGGCTGCACGGCGCCGGTCAGCGCGCTGCTGCACCTCGAAGCCCCGATCGATTTCGACGCCATCGACGGCGCCCCGGTGGACCTGCTGTTCGTGCTGCTGGTCCCGGAAGCCGCGACCGATGCGCATCTGGAATTGCTGCGCCAGATCGCCAGCATGCTCGACCGCAAGGAAGTGCGCGAAAAACTGCGCAGCGCTCCGAGCAACGAGGCCTTGTACCAGGTTGTACTGGACGAGCAGAACGGGCACTAATCATGCGTTTGATCATCGTCAGTGGCCGTTCGGGCTCGGGCAAAAGTACCGCCCTGAATGTCCTTGAAGACAACGGTTACTACTGCATCGACAACCTCCCGGCCGGCTTGCTGCCGGAACTGGCCGAGCGCGCGTTGATCCACACCGAGCTGGCGCAGCCGCTGGTCGCGGTATCGATCGATGCGCGCAACCTGCCGAGCCATCTGTCTCGTTTCCCCGAATTGCTCGAAGACGTGCGGGCCAAGCATATCAAGTGCGATGTGCTCTATCTGGACGCCGACGAAGAAACCCTGCTCAAGCGTTTTTCCGAGACCCGTCGTCGTCACCCGTTGAGCAACGCCAATCGCTCCCTGGCCGAAGCCATCCACGATGAAAGCGCCCTGCTCGGCCCGATCGCCGATCTGGCCGACCTGAAAATCAACACCACCCACCTCAATCTGTATCAACTGCGCGACACCCTGAAGTTGCGCCTGTTGAATCAGCCTGAGCCGGGTACGGCGTTCCTGGTCGAATCGTTTGGTTTCAAGCGCGGCATGCCGGTCGATGCCGATCTGGTCTTCGACGTCCGCTGCCTGCCCAATCCGTACTGGAAACCGGAGCTGCGTGCGCAGTCGGGTCTCGATGCACCAGTGGCCGAGTACCTGGCGGAACAGCCGGATGTCGAAGAAATGTATCAGGACATCTACGCCTATCTGAACAAGTGGCTGCCACGCTTCGCCGCCAGCAACCGCGCCTACGTCACCATTGCCATTGGCTGCACCGGCGGGCACCACCGCTCCGTCTACCTGACCGAACGCCTGGGTCAGGCCCTGCAGAAAACCCTGAAGAACGTCCAGGTTCGCCACCGCGACCTCACCTAAAGGATTCACACCGCGATGCCTGCTCGTGAAATCGAAATCATCAATAAGCTGGGCCTGCATGCCCGGGCATCGGCCAAATTTGTCGGCGTGGCCGGCAAGTTTCCGGAGACTACGATAAGAGTCGGCCGCACGCCCGAGACAGCAGTGGACGGTAAAAGCATCATGGCGATGATGATGCTCGCGGCTGGCAAGGGCACCAAAATCCATTTGAGCACCGAGGGCGAACAGGCTCAGGAAGCTATGGACGCCTTGGTCGAACTGATCAACAACTACTTCGACGAAGGCGAATGATCCGCCAATGAGGGAGCTTGCTCCCTCCTCACCTTCATTCAACCCAACGCCGTATCCATCACCATCATCAGACAAAACCCGATCAACAAGCCAAGGCTGGCCAGCTTGTCATGTCCGTGCCGGCGCGACTCCGGAATCACTTCGTGAGTCACCACCAGCAACATCGCCCCGGCCGCCAGCGCCAGCCCCAGTGGCAACAGCACTTGAGCCAGACTGACGAGCCACGCGCATAACAACGCGAACACCGGTTCGACCAGCCCTGACGCCGCGCCGATCAGAAAGGCCCTGACCCGCGACATTCCCGCCCCGGCCAGCACCAGTGCAATCACCAGACCTTCCGGCACATCCTGCAACGCGATGCCCATCGCCAGACTGTCGGCATCCGCCATACCGCCACCGGCAGAAACGCCGACCGCCATGCCTTCCGGAATGTTGTGCGCGATGATGGCGAACACGAACAGCCAGATGCGCGGTGGAATCACCGGACGCTCAAGCGTGCCGACGAGCATCTCCGGCGTGGCACCGGAAACCCTGCGATCCACCAGATACAGGCCGAAGGCGCCGAGCAGGATGCCAAAGCAGATCAAACCACTGGCGGCCCACGGCGTCAGGCCAAGACTCTCAGCCGCAGCAATGCCCGGCACGATCAGCGAAAACGCCGTCGCCGCCAGCATCACCCCGGCACCAAATCCCAGCAAGGTGTCGCTGAGTGCCTGCGGCATGCGCCGGATTATCAGCACCGGCACCGCGCCGAGCGCCGTGCCCAAGGCGCAGATAGCGCCGCCCTGCAATGCGCGCAGCAACCTGGGTTCAAGATTCAGCCAGTGCAAACCGTGGGCGACCAGCAGAGCCATCCCCGCCAACAGCAACAGCGAGCCCACCGCGTAACGAAACATCCGCCCGCTGCCAATCGCCAGTGTTTCAGTGCCCATAGTCAGCCCTGGATTGTTTTTATTGAAGGCTCAAACCAGTGCGGCTTGATAGCGCGCAGCAACTTCCGGCCAGTTGATCACGTTGTAGAACGCGCTGATGTATTCCGGGCGACGGTTCTGGTAGCGCAGGTAGTAGGCGTGCTCCCAGACGTCGAGCCCGAGAATCGGGGTATTGCCGTTCATCAACGGACTGTCCTGGTTGCCACTGCTTTCCACGATGAGCTTTTTCTCCGCGGTCACGCTGAGCCAGGCCCAGCCACTGCCAAAACGAGTCAGCGCGGCTTTGGTGAAGGCTTCCTTGAAACTGTCCAGTCCGCCCAGTTGCTCGTCGATGGCCCGGGCCAGCTCGCCGTCGGGTTTACCACCACCGTTGGGCACCATGACTTCCCAGAACAGCGAATGATTGGCGTGACCGCCGCCCTGGTTGATCACCGCCGCGCGAAGTTTTTCCGGCAGTTGCTGCACGCTGGCGACGAGCTTTTCCACCGGCCACTCGGCAAACTCGGTGCCTTCCACGGCGGCGTTGAGGTTGTTGATGTAGGTCTGGTGATGCTTGGTGTAATGGATCTCCATGGTCTGCGCATCGATGTGCGGCTCGAGGGCATCGTAGGCGTAGGGCAAGGCGGGCAAGGTAAAAGCCATTTCAATGGACTCCGTACTGATGAGAAGTTGAGGCGCGGCGGGCATTGCCGGTGTCGGGATGCAGCAGACGCTGGGTGCGCGGGTATTCCCCATGCTCACTGATGAAATTCAACAGCTCGACGTAGGTCTTGCTGCTCTGGCGCAGCGCCGCTTCCCGCAGGGCCGGGCGCAGGCGTTCGTCCTGCATGGTCTGCAACAGGCGTTGATGGATGGCGCACAGGTACTCGGCGCTCTCCTCCGGTTGGTTCAGGCGCAGATGCAGGTCGGCGAGGTTGTGATGAGAGACGACGCAGGCCGCCACTGCTTCGTCGGCATCCGCCCAGCGTTCGAACAGCACTTGCGCCAGGGCCAGGGCTTGCAGGTAAGCCTCGCGGGCGTCGATCAATTCGCCCAGCATGAAGCAGCGATTGGCCCGTTCGATCGTGCGTTTCCAGTGCTCCATGGTGAGCCTCCAAAGCAGTTGCGGGGTTTACACGCCGCCGGCGGTGAGCTTCTCGGGGTTGAGCAACTCTTCCAGCTGGCTGCGCGACAGGTCGGTGTGTTCCAGGGCAACGTCGATCACCGCGCGGCCTTCCCGGTAGGCCTGCTTGGCGATGTCGGCGGCTTTCTGGTAGCCGATGATGGGGTTGAGGGCGGTGACCAGAATCGGGTTGCGCGACAACGCTTCTTGCAACCGCGATTCGTTGACCTTGAAGCTGGCAATCGCCTTGTCACCGAGCAGGCGACTGGAATTGGCCAGCAGTTCGATGCTGCTCAGCAGGTTGTGCGCGATGATCGGCAGCATCACGTTAAGTTCGAAATTGCCCGATTGCCCGGCCACGGTGATCACCGAGTCGTTGCCGATCACTTGCGCGGCGACCATAGCGGTGGCTTCCGGGATCACCGGGTTGACCTTGCCGGGCATGATCGACGAGCCCGGCTGCAGCGCTTCGAGTTCGATTTCGCCGAGGCCAGCGAGCGGGCCGGAGTTCATCCAGCGCAGGTCATTGGCGATTTTCATCAGCGACACGGCGGTGGCCTTGAGTTGGCCGGAGACAGCGACGGCGGTGTCCTGCGAGCCGATCAAAGCGAAGAGATCCTTGCCCGGGGTGAATTGCACGTCGGTCAATTGGCTCAGATGCCGACTGAATCGCGCGGCGAACTCCGGATGCGCGTTGATCCCGGTACCCACCGCGGTGCCGCCCTGCGCCAGGGATTGCAGGCTCGGCAACAAATCCTGCAGATGTGCGACGTTGGCCTTGAGCTGCTGCGCCCAGCCGTTGAGCACCTGACTCATGCGCACCGGCATCGCGTCCATCAGATGGGTGCGTCCGGTTTTGACGTGATGATGCACCTGTCCGGCCTTGCGCTCGATGACCTGGACCAGATGCAACAGCGCCGGCAGCAATTGTTCATGCAGCGCCAGCGCGGCGCTGACGTGAATGGTGGTCGGGATGATGTCGTTGCTGCTCTGCCCGCAGTTGACGTGATCGTTGGCATTGACCGGCTCACCGAGCATGCGGCTGGCCAGCGTGGCGATCACTTCGTTGGCGTTCATGTTCGAGCTGGTGCCGGAACCGGTCTGGAAGATATCCACCGGAAAATGCTGCATGAAATCGCCTTCGAGCAGACCTTGCGCGGCATCGCTGATGGCTTTGCCCTGGGCCACGCTGATCTGGTTCAGCTCAACATTGGCCCGGGCCGCGGCGGCTTTGGCGAGAATCAGCGCGCGGATGAACTGCGTCGGCATCGGCTTGCCGCTGACCGGGAAGTTGTCCACTGCGCGCTGGGTCTGCGCGCCATAGAGCGCGTCGACCGGCACCTGCAGCTCGCCCATGCTGTCGCGCTCAATACGTGTCTTGGTCATTCGAATGTCCTTGCAGCAAATCAATAAGAGGAATCGACGGTTGCAACTCGCAAGTGGCGAGCTGCCAGGTGTAGCGTTGCCAGCGCTGCAGGCGGCATTGGCACAGCGACAGGCGCTCCATGTCACGCAACGGGCGCCAGGCTTGATCGAGACAGACGCTGCGCCAGTGCCACGGCAACGCGGTGTCGCTGGCCGTGTCGAGCAGCAGACGGAAAGACGTTTCGGCGACGGTCCAGGGCGAAGTGGCTGTGCAACAGGACAGATAGCGCCCTTCAGCGAGGTAATGTTCGATCAGGCGCGGTTCGTCAGGATCCAGTGCGCAACGGATCTGGCGGCTCATCCAGCGCCAGCTTTCGAGGTAGGGCTGCTCGTGCAAGGCAGAACTCATGATCCGGGACTCGTTCGGAGATGAGATTCATTATTAGATGATAATGAGAACCAACACAAGCGATCGAGTTTGCGCTGCCCATTTGTGGGAGCCTGCTCGCGAATGCTTCTGGCCGGTTGGGATGTTTTGTCCGGTCCACCGCTTTCGCGAGCAGGCTCGCTCCCACAAGGAGTTTGTGGCGAAGCGAATAAAAAAGGCGCGCCATCCACAACGGATGGCGCGCCTTTTTGGTTTGGCGGAATCGCGGTTTAGCTGCCCGCGACGGTCATCCGCTCGATCAATACCGAACCGGTGCGGATGTTGCTGCGCAGCTCCAGGTCGTTACCCACCGCAACAATCTGCTTGAACATGTCGCGCATATTGCCGGCGATGGTCACTTCCTGCACGGCGAACTGGATCTCCCCGTTCTCCACCCAGAAACCCGCCGCCCCGCGCGAGTAGTCGCCAGTGACCATGTTCAAGCCATGGCCCATCAACTCGGTAACCAGCAGTCCTCGGCCCATGCGTTTCAACAGCGCTGCCTGATCCTCATCGCCATGGGTGACGAAAAGATTGTGCACACCGCCCGCGTTGGCGGTGCTTGGCATGCCCAGTTTGCGCCCGGAGTAGGTACCGAGGATGTAGGAGACCAACTCGCCCTTTTCGACGAACGGTTTCGCGTAAGTCGCCAGGCCATCGCCGTCGTAGGAAGCACTGCCCATGGCGCGCATCAGATGCGGACGCTCATCGATGGTCAGCCATTCCGGGAACAGCTTCTGCCCCAGCGTGCCTTCCAGAAACGACGATTTGCGATACAGACTGCCGCCGGATACTGCCGAGAGGAAGCTGCCGAACAGACCACCCGCCAGCTCGGCGGAGAACAGCACCGGCACTTCACAGGTCGGCACCGGACGCGCGCCCAGACGGCTGGCCGCCCGTTGCGCTGCACGCTGACCGATGCTCACCGGATCGGCGAGCAGACTGCCCTGGCGATTGACGTCATACCAGTAATCACGCTGCATTTGGCCATCGGCTTCAGCGATCATCACGCAACTCAGGCTGTGCCGGGTCGATGCGTAACCGCCGATGAAACCGTGGCTGTTGCCATATACCCGGCAGCCCTGATGGGTGCTGAGGGTGGTGCCGTCGGCGTTCTTGATCCGCGCATCGGCGTCGAAAGCCGCAGCCTCGCAGAGCAGGGCCTTCTCGATGGCTTGCTCCGGGGTGATGTCCCACTCGTGGAACAGGTCGAAATCTTGCACATCCCTGGCCATCAGTGCCGCATCGGCGAGGCCCGAGGCTTCATCTTCGGAAGTGTGTCTGGCGATGGCCAGCGCTGCTGCGACCGTTTCACGAATCGCCTCAGGGCCAGTGGCCGAGGTGCTGGCCGAGCCTTTGCGCTGGCCAACGTACAGGGTGATGCCAAAACCCTGATCACGATTGAACTCAACGGTTTCGACCTCGCGCTGACGCACCGAGGTCGACAGGCCCTGCTCCAGCGACACCGCGACTTCACAGGCGCTGGCGCCCTGGCGCTTGGCTTCGGCGATGATCTGCTCGACCTGTTCTTGCAGTGCCGGCAATGCCTGCGGGCCGACGCTTTGAACTGCACTCATGCTCATCTCCACTCAAATTCTGCTTTCGGCTGGGGTCATCGAGCGACCGGGCCGGACAAGCGGCCCCCGACTGGTTATCATGGCGGCGTTTCTTTGCGGACTGCCACCATGGTTGATTCTTACGACGACTCCCTCGATACGGGAGAAAAAAGCAAATCTCAGGTCAAACGCGAGCTGCATGCGCTGGTTGACCTCGGCGAGCGCCTGACCACACTCAAGCCTGATCTGGTCGCCAAACTGCCCTTGACCGACGCTCTGCGCCGGGCACTGGCCGATGCGCCCAAGCACACCGCGAACATCGCGCGTAAACGGCATTTGCAGTTCATCGGCAAACTGATGCGCGATCAGGACACTGACGCGATTCTGATTCTGCTCGATCAACTCGATGCCTCCACTCGCCAGTACAACGAGCGTTTCCATAACCTGGAACGCTGGCGTGACCGCCTGATCGCGGGCGATGACGCCGTGCTGGAGAAATTCGTCGTCGAGTACCCGGACGCCGATCGCCAGCAATTGCGTTCCCTGATCCGTCAGGCCCAGCATGAGGTTGCGCAAAACAAACCCCCTGCTTCGAGCCGCAAGATCTTCAAATACATTCGGGAGCTGGACGAGACTCAACGCGGCCTGCGTTGATCATCGCCACCGGGTGGCCGTCCTGCGCGCCACCCGAAAGCCCCCCCGTTCTTATGCGCCCGTGCCACCCACGGTGATCGCATCGATTTTCAGCGTTGGCTGGCCGACACCCACCGGCACCGACTGCCCATCCTTGCCGCACGTGCCCACACCGCTGTCCAGCGCCAGATCGTTACCGACCATCGACACCCGGCTCATCGCCTCTGGGCCGTTGCCGATCAACGTCGCGCCTTTGACCGGCGCGGTGATCTTGCCGTCCTCGATCAGATACGCCTCGCTGGTGGAGAACACGAACTTGCCGCTGGTGATGTCGACCTGACCGCCGCCGAGGTTGGCGCAGTAGATGCCCTTCTTCACCGAGGCGATGATTTCCGCCGGATCGCTTTCGCCACCGAGCATGTAGGTATTGGTCATGCGCGGCATCGGCAGATGCGCATAGGATTCGCGGCGACCGTTACCGGTACGCGCCACGCCCATCAGCCGCGCGTTGAGCTTGTCTTGCATGTAGCCCTTGAGCACGCCGTTTTCGATCAGCGTGGTGCACTCGGTCGGCGTGCCTTCGTCGTCGACGCTCAGTGAACCGCGACGGCCGCTCAAGGTGCCGTCATCGACGATGGTGCAGAGCTTGGAAGCAACCATTTCGCCCATGCGCCCGCTGTAGGCGGAGCTGCCCTTGCGGTTGAAATCGCCTTCCAGACCATGACCGACCGCTTCGTGCAGCAGCACGCCGGACCAGCCGGAACCGAGCACGACCGGCAAGGTACCGGCCGGCGCCGGAATCGCTTCCAGATTGACCAGTGCCTGACGCAGTGCTTCGCGGGCATAGCCCATGGCGCGGTCGTCGGCGAGGAAGTAGCGGTAATCGGTACGCCCGCCGCCGCCATGCCCGCCGCGTTCGCGCCGGCCATTCTGTTCAACGATGACACTGACATTGAAGCGCACCAATGGGCGCACATCAGCGGCCAGACCACCGTCGGTGGAGGCAACCAGAATCCGCTCCCAGACACCGGCCATGCTCACGCTGACCTGCTGAATGCGTGGATCGAGTGCGCGGGTGGCGACGTCGATGCGTTTGAGCAATTCGACTTTTTCCGCGCGGCTGAGCACTTCCAGCGGATTATCCGGCGCGTACAGTTGCGCGACGTCCTGGCTGGTGAACGCCTGCACGGTGCCATTCTGCCCGGCGCGGGAGATCGAGCGTGCGGCACGGGCCGCGGCGCCGAGGGCTTCGAGGGTGATCGCATTGCTGTAGGCAAATCCGGTTTTTTCACCGGACTGCGCACGTACGCCGACACCTTGGTCGAGGTTGAAGCTGCCTTCCTTGACGATGCCGTCTTCCAGCGCCCACGACTCGGAGATCTGGCCCTGGAAATACAGGTCGGCGGCATCGATGCCCGGCCCGGCCAGATCGCCGAGCACGCCTTGCAGGCTCTCGATCGTGACACCGCCGGGTGCCAACAGGTGATCACTGACTGAGGACAACAACTCGCTCATAGGTTTACGCCTTAAATTCGTGTTCTGAAGCAGGCCGCTGGGCGCCCTGCGAGAAAAACCGCCGATGACGCGTCACCGGCATGCGCGCCCGGATGGACGCTTGTTCATCGCTGTCGCGGGCTGCCAGCAACACCGCCTCGCCTTGATCCTGCTGGGACAGCACGCGTCCCCACGGGTCGACAATCGCCGCATGCCCGAAGGTTTCCCGAGGCCCCGGATGGGTGCCGCCCTGTGCTGCCGCCAACACATAACATTGTGTTTCGATGGCCCGTGCACGGATCAGCACATCCCAATGCGCGGCGCCGGTCACGGCAGTAAACGCCGACGGTGCGGTAATCAACTCGGCACCGGCGGCGCGCAATTCGCTGTACAGCTCCGGGAAGCGCAAGTCGTAACACACGCTCAGACCAACGCGGCCTACCGGCGTGTCCGCCACTACTACATTACCGCCATAAGCATAGTCATCGGATTCACGATACCGGCCACGATTGTCGGCGACATCGACATCGAACAGATGCAGCTTGTCATAACGCGCGACGATCTCGCCGTGATCATCGACCAACAGCGAGCAGGCATTGGCTTTGGCCGTGGGTTGGCCCAGCGGTGGCAAGGGCAATGTACCGGCGACTATCCATAAGGTGAGGTCGCGGGCGGTCTGTTTCAACCAGGGCAGGATCGGCCCTTCCCCCAAAGCCTCGGCGCGGCCGATATCGGCCACGTCGCGACGGCCCATGGCGGCGAAGTTTTCCGGCAGCACCGCGAGTTTCGCCCCGCTGGCGGCTGCCTGTTCAAGCAGGCGTCGGGCCTGGGCCAGGTTGGCCAGCACGTCGCTCTGGCTGACCATTTGAATCACCGCTAAAGACATGGCCGCTCCTCGGAATGTGCAGATGACTGTGGAGGCGCTGCCGAAGGCTGCGATCTTTTGATCTGGCTATTGAAAAACAAAATCAAAAGATCGCAGCCTTCGGCAGCTCCTACAGGGCTAGTGTCTGCTAGTTAAAAAGGCTTGTCGAAAGTGATTTTCGGCTCTTTCCATGGGCCTTTGACGGTGTACTTGACGCTGGCGAAGCGCGCCACGCGGTCACCGATCAGTTTGTCGATGAGAAATAGCGCGCCGCCTACCGCCGGTGCGCCGACGATCAGCGCAGCAATCGGCAGGTTATTGGTCACCGGCAAGGTCACCAGCAATTTCGCATCGACCTTGTCGTCAACCAGATCCAGCGTGCCGTCCAGCTCGAGGTTGCTCGAAGGCCCGGTCAGGCGAATCGGCTCACGGGTGACGTAGACGCCATTGTTCGCCACCAGCAAACCTTTGACCCGGTCGTAGCTCAAGCCTTTGCCGAACAGGTCGGAGAAATCCAGACGCAAACGCCGGCCAATCGAGTTGAAGTTGAGCAGGCCGAACACCCGCAACGCCTGAGCGCCGCCCTCGACCTCGACGAACTGGCCCTTGTTCAGCGAGGCGTCGAGGGTGCCGGAGAAACGCTTGGTCGCCAGCCACGCCGGCGAGCCCGGCCAACGGCCGTCGACGTCCATGTGGAATTCTTCGCTGGTCACGCTCGGCGCGAAGCCCCAGCCCTTGAGCACGTCAGCCAGGTTCTTGCCGCCAATGCGGCCCTTGTACCAGCTGCTGGTCGAACCCGGCGTGCCTTCCCAGCCGCCGTTGCCTTGCAGAAGGATGCCTTTGAGCCCCATGTCGAGGTTGTTCAGGGCGATGCCTTTGGCGGTCGGCCTTACTTTCAGCGACCAGCCACCGACCAGATCAGGACCGAGGAACAGTTGGTTAAGGGTGATATCCAGCGCCGGAATTTTCGTCGGGTCGACAGAGGCCAGTGGATCCGGCGCGTTTTCGTCAGCCTGCACGGCCGGGTCCGGCGCCGGCAGTTTCACGTACTGCAGATTCACCGCGATCGGCACGCCTTTGGCGTCCGGCAGACTGGCGCTGCCCTTGGCCTGCTGGCTGTCGAGAGCGAGATTCCATGCGCCGGGCTTGCGATTGATCTGCACCGAGGCCTGATCCAGTGTGGTGCCGAACGCAGTCAGTTTGCCGACCTTGATGTCAGCGCTGCTGAGCAGCTGTTTGGCGCTACCGCCAGGATCCTGCCCGGCGTATTTATTGGCCAGATCCTGCCACGGCGCCACGTCCAGCTCCGACAGCACGCCGCGAATCCGCAGGCCTTTGGCACCCGGCAGGACGGCTTCGCCCGTGCCGAGAAACAGCTCGCCACGGCCGTCGGCGAAATTGCTCGGTGGCGCGGCGAAGGTGAAATTGGCCAATTGGTCGTAGTTGACCCAGTAGCGTCGCTCCTGACCTTGCAGGGTCATGCGGAACACCGTGTCCCGCCCGACATCGGCGACCATGCCGAAAGGCGCCGGCAGATCCACCGCCACGCCTTTGAGGCTGGAGCTGACCATCAACTGGCTGTCGGCCCCGGAAAGATTCAGCTGCAACTGATAAGGCAGGGTCCCGGACACCGGCAACGGTTGGGTGACGCCCAGCCAGTCGGTAAGCTTTTTGACTTCGACCTGCCCCGACGCCGCCACCCGAGTCTTGATCTGGTTGGGGCTGCCATCCGCGAAGATCTGCGCAGTGACCGGTTTGTCGAAGGCCCGCGCAGAAATGTTCTGACCGCTGAGGCCTTTGTTACTGTCGAAGCGGAAATCTCCCTTGAGCTGGCTCAGTTCCAGCTTCGGCTCGGCCAGTTTCAGCCGCGCATTGGCGGTTTTGAAGTCGACGAGGATTTTCGGCTGCTCGCCCTTGGCCAGCGGAATATCGAGCTTGAGCTTGCCATTGAGATCACCCGCGCCTTCCCAACCGGCAAAGGTCTCGCCAGTGCCGATCGGCGCGTCCTGGAGGATCTTCAAGCCATCGCCCAGGCCACCGGCAAATGCGCCATCAAGCAACAGATGCGAATTCTGTCCGGCCGGTACATGAGGAATATTGACGAAGACATCGCTGACTTGCGTGTCGAGCAACTGGCCTTTGCTGGCCCAGATGCGCACGCCGCTGTCTTCGATGAAGACATCGCCACTGACCTTGCTCACATGTGGCCACCCCGGCTGAAAGGCCAGTTCGGCGTCGTGCACTTTGAAGAACAGACTGATGCTGCGGTCAGCCTCACCGGCGTTCTTGTTCAGCGAACCCTGATACTGGAAGAAACCCTGATCCACCGCACCTTTGAGGATCGCCGTGCGCAGCCATTCATCAAGCGCGGGGCTCAACACGGCCGGCAGGTATTTGGCGGTATAGCGACCGTCGCCGTCGACCAGACCGACGCGCAGGTCCATGTAGTCTTCCTGGCTATGGTCGAAGTGCAGGCGGATGAGGAAGTCGCCGGCAATCTTGCCCTCCTCGCCCAACACCTTCAGATACGGCGCGATCAGGGTGAAGCCATCCTTGTCGAGTTTCCAGGTCAGGCGCGCATTGGCCTGCAGGTATTGCCAGGGCTTGGCGAAAATCGGATCGAGGTGCAGGACGAAATCCTTGCTGTCGAGGCGCAACTCGCCGCCGTCGAGATTGCCGCTGAGGCTGCCGCTGACATTTCGCGCCGCCGGAGCACCGTGGTAGGCGTCAAAACCGACGTTGTCGAGGTTGGCGGCAAAGCCGAATTTGTTGCCGTCGGTGGCAGTCGGACGGAAATCCATCAGAACATTGCGCAGGCCGCCGGTCACTTTCAAGCGTTCAACCACCGTGGCAAGACTCTGCGGCAACGGGCCCAGCGCATTGAGCAGCGGCGTAATCGGGGTCAGATCGAGGCGATCCGCCTGCAAATGCCAGAGCTCTTCAGCCTTGGCGCTGGCGCGGGTCTGCTGTATCTGCACGCGGGATTCCCAGCGGGTTTCGCCAAAGCTCATCGCCAGTGAATCGAGGGTGACGTTCACGCCCTCGGCGCTGTTGCGGTAGTAGGCGTTGAGCGCCAGATTATTGATCTGGATTGGCTTGCGCTCGGCGTAGGCGCCCGTCACTTGCGGCGCATTCAGGCGCAACGCGGCGCTCTGCAATGCGCCTTCGGCCCAATCGACCCAGAGTTCGCCGCCGGCCTTGATCTCGGAAAAATTCCATTGCTGCGTCAGCCGCTCGGGCAGCCACTTCGACCAGTCGCTCTGTGGCAGGCTGGCGTAGCCCTCGATGGCGCTGTTCTGCCATTGATCGGGACGAAGCTGGCTGCGCAGGCTCAGCGCAACGGGCTGGCCATCAGGCAAGGTCAGACGCGCGTCGAGCCGCTGACGGCTGGCGCCGGTGCGCAGATTGAGGCCGACATAGGTGAGCGTCATGGGCGGGTGATCGAGCGGCTGCAGGGTCACCTGGCTATCGAGCACCGACAACTGCCTGATCATCTGCGAGCGCTGGAACAGTTGCGCCGCATCGAACGGTTGATCCTTCTGCACCGGCAAGCCTTCCAGCGCCCAGGTGCCGTCTTCGGCTTCCTTGAGGCTGATCTTCAGACCGTTGAGTTCGATATGCGCGAGGCGCACTTCGCGGGCCACCACACTGGCCCACAGATCCGGGACTACCCGCACGCGATCAAGGCGCAGTGCGTTGGCACCGTCGCCGACCATCACGTCATGGGCCAGCAGGATCGGCGCGAAACCGCTCCAGTTGCCTTCCAGCTCACCGATCTGCAAGGGCATGCCGAGGGCGGCACTGGCCTTGTCTTCGATGTCGGCGCGGTATTCGGCCACCAGTGGCGTCAGCTCGCGGCCGAGGCTGACGTATAGCGCCATCAACACCAGAACCAACGCGCACAGGCCCAGCCCCCAGCGGGTGAGTGCGGCCAGTATGCGTGTCAGACGCTCCATGTCAGTTGGCTCCCATGGCAAAAAAACTGCGAAAAGCTGAGGCCAGCCGCGTTGAATGAAAGGTGTTGCAGGGCTTCAGAGCAGCACCACGTCATATTGTTCCTGGGAATACATGGTTTCCACCTGGAAGCGTATGGTGCGACCGATAAAGCCTTCAAGCTCGGCGACGTTACCGGACTCTTCGTCGAGCAGGCGATCGACCACTTTCTGGTTGGCCAGTACCCGGTAACCCTCGGCCTGATAGGCACGAGCCTCGCGCAGAATCTCGCGGAAAATCTCGTAACAGATGGTTTCGGCGGTTTTCAGTTTGCCGCGTCCCTGGCAACTGCTGCATGGTTCGCACAGCACCTGTTCAAGGCTTTCGCGGGTGCGCTTGCGGGTCATCTGCACCAGGCCCAACTCGGTGATACCGATGATGTTGGTCTTGGCGTGATCGCGCTCCAGCTGTTTCTCCAGAGTGCGCAGGACCTGACGCTGGTGCTCTTCATCTTCCATGTCGATGAAGTCGATGATGATGATCCCGCCGAGATTGCGCAGGCGCATCTGCCGGGCAATCGCGGTGGCCGCTTCGAGGTTGGTCTTGAAAATGGTTTCTTCGAGGTTGCGGTGACCGACGAACGCCCCGGTGTTGACGTCAATGGTGGTCATGGCTTCCGCCGGATCGATGACCAGATAGCCGCCGGACTTCAGCGGTACCTTGCGCTCCAGCGCGCGCTGGATTTCGTCTTCGACACCGTACAGATCGAAGATCGGCCGCTCACCCGGATAGTGCTCCAGACGATCGGCGATTTCCGGCATCAGTTCGGCGACGAACTGCGTGGTTTTCTGGAAGGTTTCCCGGGAATCTATGCGGATCTTCTCGATCTTCGGATTGACCAGATCACGCAGGGTGCGCAGGGCCAGGCCGAGGTCTTCGTAGATCACGCTTGGCGCGGCGATGGTCTTGATCTGCTCATTGATCTGGTCCCAGAGCCGGCGCAGGTAACGGATGTCCATGAGGATTTCGTCAGCGCCTGCGCCTTCAGCGGCGGTGCGCAAAATGAAGCCGCCGGCTTCCTTGATGCCTTCTTTGGCCACGCAATCACTCACCACCTGCTTGAGGCGCTCGCGTTCGGCTTCGTCTTCGATCTTCAGGGAAATGCCAACGTGAGCGGTGCGCGGCATGTACACCAGATAACGCGAAGGAATCGACAGTTGCGTGGTCAGGCGCGCGCCTTTGGAACCGATCGGATCCTTGGTGACCTGCACCACCAGACTCTGGCCTTCATGCACAAGCGAGCTGATGCTTTCTACCGCCGGGCCTTCGCGCAGGGAGATTTCAGCGGCGTGAATGAAGGCGGCGCGATCGAGACCGATGTCGACGAATGCCGCCTGCATGCCCGGAAGAACACGGACGATCTTGCCTTTATAGATGTTGCCGACGATCCCGCGTTTCTGCGTGCGCTCGACGTGGACTTCTTGCAGCACACCGTTTTCGACCACCGCCACGCGCGACTCCATCGGCGTGATGTTGATCAGAATCTCTTCACTCATGGCAGGATCTCGTTCAGGCATGTTCACGATAGTGGCCGCATCTGGATTCGTACGACGCTCAGGGCGTGTTCAGGTTTTGCCAACAGGGTATGCCGAAATGGCCCAACACCTCGCAGGTTTCGCACAACGGCAGGCCGACCACCGCCGAATAGCTGCCTTCGAGCCCGGCGACAAACACCGCACCGAGGCCCTGAATGCCGTAACCGCCGGCCTTGTCACGCGGTTCGCCACTGGCCCAGTAGGCGGCGGCCTCATCGCGGCTGATCGTGCGGAAATGCACCCGACTGCGCACCACCCGCGACTCGCAGCGCTCGCCTTCGAGCACGGCGATGGCCGTCAGCACTTCGTGTTCGTTGCCGGACAACATCATCAGCATGGCGCATGCATCGGCTTCGTCCACCGGTTTGCCAAGAATTTTGCCGTCGAGCACCACAGCGGTGTCGGCGCCGAGCACGCAGAACGGCTGGTCAGAGACGACCGAGCGGCGACCGGCCTCAGCCTTGCCGCGCGCGAGGCGTTCGACATAGGCTGAAGGGGATTCATCAGGAAGCGGGGTTTCGTCGATATCCGCACTGATGGCGGAGAACTGCACGCCGACCTGCGTGAGCAATTCACGGCGACGCGGTGAGCCGGAGGCGAGGTAAAGCAGTTTCATCAAAACATCTCCCTGTTCAGTGCCCTGCTTCACCGGCTCAATAGATTCTGTAGCGTCGGCACATCCCGCGCAGGGCGAAACTGACCCACGGCCAGAGCAAGGCACTGACCAGTGCCGGCAAGACCAACGCCAGGGTTGGCTGACGATTGCCGGTCAAGGCGCTGAGCCACAGTTGCGCCAATTGTGCGAGGCCGAAGATCACCAGGATCACCAGGCACTGCTGCCACATCGGGAACATGCGCAGACGCTGCTGCAACGACAGTACAAGGAACGTGATCAGGGTCAGGATCAGCGCGTTCTGCCCAAGCAGGTCGCCCTGCAGGACATCTTCGGCCAGCCCCAGACAGAACGCGGTGACCATGCCGACCGTGTGCGGCATGTACAGCGCCCAAAAGGTCACGAGCAAGGCCAGCCACAGCGGGCGGAGGATTTCCATGAAGATCGGCAACGGTGAAACGCTGAGCAGGATGCCGACGAAGAAGGTCAGCCAGATCATCCAGCCGTTTGCGGATTTTTTCGCGCCGACCATTATTCTCGTCCCCCGGTAGTCGCTGGCGGTTTCGCCGGTGGTTTGCTGGCGGCCGGTGGCTTGGCCGCGGCGGGCGCGGCAGCGGGCGGTTTGCTCGCGGCGGGCTTGGCTGGCGTGGCGGCAGGCGCTGCGGCTTCGGCGGCCGGCGCGGCGGTAGCGGTGGAAGGCGTGGCAGGCATGATCAACGGTTTCGGTACGCTGGCCGGCAACATCGGGCCGCCACCGTGGGCGTCGAGCTGTTCCTGGGCCTGGGCGGCGTCATTGGCGCGCTCCTCGGCGGTGCGGCTGTCGCTGAACACCAGCAGCAGGTAGCGGCTGCGGTTCAGGGCGGCGGTCGGCACAGCGCGGACAATGGCAAACGGTTGGCCGGAATCGTGGATGACTTCCTTGACCGTGGCCACCGGATAGCCGGCCGGAAAACGCTGGCCGAGACCGGAACTGACCAACAGATCGCCTTCTTTGATGTCCGCCGTGTCGGCGACATGACGCAATTCCAGGCGCTCCGGGTTACCGGTGCCACTGGCAATCGCGCGCAGACCGTTGCGGTTCACCTGCACCGGAATGCTGTGGGTGGTGTCGGTCAGCAGCAGGACACGCGAGGTGTAAGGCATCAATTCAACCACCTGGCCCATCAGCCCCCGTGCATCGAGCACCGGTTGGCCGAGCACCACGCCGTCGCGCTCGCCTTTGTTGATGATGATGCGATGGGTGAAGGGGTTGGGGTCCATGCCGATCAACTCGGCCACTTCGACCTTTTCGTTGACCAGCGCAGAGGAATTGAGCAGCTCGCGCAGCCGAACGTTCTGCTCGGTCAGGGCCGCGAGCTTTTGCATGCGTCCCTGCAACAGCAGGTTTTCGGTCTTGAGTTTTTCGTTTTCGGCGACGAGCTCGGTGCGGCTGCCGAACTGGCTGGCGACCCCTTCCCACAAGCGGCCGGGCAGGTCAGTGATCCAGTAGGCGTCCATGAGCACCAGCGACGCTTGTTTGCGCGCGGGCTTGAGCAGGTCGAAACGCGCATCGACCACCATCAGCGCGACCGCGAGCACGGCCAGCACCAACAGGCGTACGCCCAACGAAGGGCCCTTGGTGAAAAGCGGTTTAATAAGCCGCTCCTCCCAGGCAAATGTTCTGTTTATTCATACGGCATCAAACCGGCCTGGATGAAGACTGACAGAAGATAAACGCCAACAGGCAGCACTGCAAAGTGCTGCCTGT